>Ga0172375_10002125_pt1 | contig 31314 bp, 17 predicted proteins | sample LakKiv1m_FD_114537 | JGI IMG/M metagenome (GOLD analysis project Ga0172375, IMG submission 114537) | Freshwater microbial communities from Kabuno Bay, South-Kivu, Congo - kab_092012_11.1m | ecosystem: Environmental > Aquatic > Freshwater > Lake | place: Democratic Republic of the Congo... | reverse complement strand
TAATTAACATCAAAGCCAACCATCCTTCTTTTTATTACATAAAAATACTGAGCAAATTTATTTACTCCAATTCCAAACCTGCGCCATTGAACCCCTTAAACAATCATACATCAATGAGCCGATATTAGTGCGAATTCAATACCCCCAAAATTTTGTAAATAAAATAATATTAGTTTCAACTTTCAACTTTCAACTTTCAACTTTCAACTTTCAACTTTCAACTTTCAACTTTCAACTTTCAACTTTCAACTTTATTCCCCAATCCAATGACTGGCACGATGCCAAATAAAAACTCACTTTTTGCCCCCTGTTTCCAGAAAATCTTGTATGTTATTTGTATTTAGATTAAGTTTAAATAAAGAATCCATTCGGATTTAATTTCATTGATTTTCACATTTAATTAATTACTTGCATAGTACTTTTATCTCTCATATTTGTATTACTTGTTATAATATGAATTTATTTTGTGCAAAATGAACGGTATTGTTGATTCAGAATTTTTAATACGCGTGATTCAGGAAAAGGTAAGTGCCGAAGAACTGGATATCTTTGAAAAATGGCTAAAAGAATCAGATGCCAATAAGGAAGAATTCAGCACTTTAATTTTACTATGGGATAAGTCGGGTACATCAAAAGCACCTTCTGCCCCTGATAAAGAAAAGATGTGGGATAAAATTGCCGGGACTCTGTACAACGAGGTTCAAACCCGGCCTTCTTTTGCTTCTGCGCGGCATCAGCAGGATCGTTTCAGGAATAATATAAGCTATTCTTCCCGCCATAAAATTCAACAAACCAATAATTCATTCAATAATTTTTTACTCAGAATTGCATTCATTTTTATCATCTCTGTCAGTGTTTTTTATGTCTTTGAAAATTACAGTCCTATAAAACAAATACCTGCCGATGATGTTAACGCATACATGGACGAGGAAATTAAACTTTACACTCTGATCGCCAACAATGGTGAAAAAGTCACTTTCCCGCTTGGAGATGGAACCATTGTTTATCTGAATTCCGGAAGCAAGTTGATTTATCCTTCATTTTTTGATGACTCACTTAGAAAAGTTGAATTAATAGGCGAAGCCTATTTCAACGTCAGACATTCAGAAAATCGTCCTTTCGAAGTAATATGCGGATCGGCAAAAGTGACTGTTACCGGTACAGAATTCAATATCAAAAACAGAAAGAACCATATCAGTGTTGTTGTTGCCGAAGGGTCGGTTAAAACCTCCTCTGTTTTTAATCAAAAATATTTTACGCTCAAAAAGGGAGACATGATAACCTACACCGGAGATAAAAAAATAGATTTCTTATCTGGTGTTGATCTCCCGAGACAAATTGCCTGGCGTTACGGAAAACTGGCATTTGACAAAACTCCTTTGCCTGAAGTAGTTGAAGAACTACAGAGATATTATAATCTTGATGTTACTTATCTTGATAAAGCTGTTCAGCTTAAAAAACTGACCGGCATTTTTAATACGGATTCTTTAGATAAAATACTTTCAATAATTAATCTGACACTTGATGTGCAAATTACGAGAATGGGTAACAGATTAATTGTTGACGGGATAAAGCTCGAGTAAAATCGCTTGGTTAAAACGAATTTATTCTATAGCCAAATTTCATTTGTTTAGAAAATTCAGCGAAGAGAAAAATGAAATACTTAAACTATCTGACAGTTGTATTAACTCTTCTATTTTCCTTACCGCTTAACGGGCAGCAGGAAGATTATTATCTCACCGAGATATCAGCTTCACCCAGAGGTTTTGCTCTCCCGGTGATGCAATCTATCACAATATCCAATATGAGGATTCAGGGACTTTCTGCTAAAATTTCCATCACAGTGGCAGGCGCCAACTTAATTGAAGTACTAAAGGAAATACAGCATAAGTCCAATCTGACCTTTATCTACGATGATGAGCTGCTTGATATCGACGGAATAAACTATTTTGCTGAAGGTAAGGCAGTTCATGAAATCCTGACCGGACTGCTCGAGCCGCATCAGATCAGTTTTTTTGAATTTCAGGCTAATAAAATAGCCTTAGCCCGCAAAAATAAAATTGATGAGAGGACCGGCGAAGTATTCGGGAAAATCAAAGATGAGACTGGGGAATGTCTGATAGGGGCAAACATTATTATTAAAGAACTCGGTATAGGAACAGCCTCTGATTCAAAAGGATATTATTCAATCAGAAACGTTAAGCCGGGAACATATACTCTTGAAGTTTCATTTGTCTGTTACGAAAAATATTCTGAGAAAATAGTAATTCTTCCGGGCAAGAAGGTCGAAGTTAATATCACGATCAGATCGTCAGCGTTCCAGATTGGTGGAATTGAAGTTGTCGGAACAACCGATCTGCTTCCTAAAGATGTTAACACAAAGACAATTATTAGCAGCGGAGAAATTGAACATTATCAGGCGTCGAGCCTGAAAGATGTTCTTGATCTGGTTCCGGGTGTTCAAAAAACTGATAATCCGGGTCTCGGCAAAACTTCGCAAATTGCGATTCGCGGAGATGAAGGCGATCAGCTATCGGCTTTTGGTACTTTGGTGGTTGTTGATGGCGTACCAATGAGCAATAACGCTAATCTTCAGTTTGAGAAACTCAGCGGCTCCAAATTCGGATCTTCGAATATGGGCGCCGGAGTCGATTTAAGAAGGATTCCGGCTGACAATATCGAGTCGATTGAAGTTGTAACAGGACTTCCTTCGGTCCGTTATGGTGATGTTACCGCAGGCGTTATTAATGTACAGACAAAAATCGGGAAGTCACCCCACAGGTTTAAATTTAAAAATAATCCTGATACCCGTGAAGGTAATCTTGGAGGGGGATTTTTGCTGAATGATTATGGTCTCAGCTATAATCTCAACCTTGCCCAGAGCGAAAGGGATATCAGAAAAACCGGGGATGAATACCTGCGTCTTACCGGGCAGACAGTGCTTTCGGGAAATTACTTCGATAATGCCCTGAACCTGAATCATAAATTTAATTTCCAGACAATTTATGATGAAGAAGAACCCCGGGGTGACGTCCAAAAAACAAAAAACTATAACCGCGGATTTACTCTCGGGCTGGCCACATGGGGAAAATTCAAACCGGAGGACGGAGTCTCGCTGTTCGATTTTAATTTATTCGCAACCATGCATCGCGAAAATTCTATGAAATCCCGTCTTGTTCAGTCTGATTTACGGGTGCTTCCAAATGGCGATACAGTTTCGACATACCTTGGAAAAGTTGAAACGAAAGGAATAGAATGGACTATCGGCGGCAGGGTAGAATGGAGCAGGGTATTCTATACAGGAGATATTATTCATAAATTTATGTTCGGGATGGACCCTCAGTATAACGCTAATACCGGAGAGGGAATCGTTTTTGACACACTCTTCAGTATTTATGGTGTGGAATCGGGCAGAAGACCTTATAGCTTCAACGATATTCCGGGTCAACTTTTAATGAGTGTTTATGCCGAGGACAAACTGACCGGAAATTTCTTTTACGATTTTAATCTGACTCTCGGATTAAGATATGAAATGTACCGGCCGTATGCGTTCAATTTATCCGGTCTCTGGGGTGATGGTGATCTTGTCAATTCGCATCAGGGTACGTTTTTTAATCCTCGTGCTAACCTGATGATTTATTTTTCTCAGTATAATCAGCTTCGCCTTAGTGCGGGAACTACCAGTAAATCACCATCGATGAGCCAGGTTTATCCACCTGAGGATGTGACAAAGTGGAGAAGTCCTATCGATAGTCTGACATATTATTTCCGTTACGATAAAAGGGCAACTGAATTAAAAGGGTACCGGGAAACTCAATATGAAATAGCTTACGACCAAAAAATATCAGATATTCTCGGGATATCAGTATCAGCATATTATAAAAAACGAAACCAGGATCCGAAATCTCTTGATATGCCGGTTTTTTACATTGGTTCGATCAACTCAGGTAAAGTCGCGTATTTTATAGATGAATATACGGTTGCAGCGAACCTGGGGTATAATTTCAGCAAAGGTGTTGAGTTTTCACTTCGTACAAAGAGAATCAAACCTCTCAATATGGAATTTCAATTGGTTGGTTCTTATAACTTCCTGAAGTACGGAAACAATGCCAGATACTATTCAAATTTGCCCGATACTTCAAGAGGTCAGTATCCTAATTACTCGCTTGAGTCGCTTGGAGTTGATACTTTATTAGGCTGGACTTATCCCGCCGGTACAAACTGGAACGACAGATTTCAATTAAACTATTATGTGAAATATACAAATCAGCGTCTGGGGATCTGGGTTACATTAAGAGTTGAGCAGCTTGTTTCAGAGAGGCGGCAGTCACTTTCACAAACACCGCTCGATATTTCGAGGCTTAATGAAACAGAACTGACGGCGTATTATTTCGACCGGGCGATTAAAACCAGACCAAATAAATGGCTTTTTAATCTAAACATCAGCAAGTCGTTGTTCCCAGGTGCCGAAATCTCATTCTATGTTAATAATTTCCTCGACGATGATGCTATATATCGTTACATGAGTACGCCGACACAGGCTGCCGAAGAAATACGCAATCCATCGCTATCGTATGGTATTGAGTTCAGTATGATTTTAGATAATTTCTTTTAATGGAGTTGAATATGAAAATAAAAGCTTTCATATCAATCTTTTTATTAATTGCATTATTCGGATGCGAAGAAAAGCCGCCGACAATGCATGATGGGAATGCTGTAATAAGTTTTACTGCATTATATAATTCGTCTGCGGATAGTCTAAATCCCGCTTATTTACCCCTCAGTAATGCTAAAGTTATTTTGAGCAGCGAGTATGGAATCCAGATAAAAGCCACAGATCCTAACGGACTTTTATATTGTCCGGGACTCCCCGCCTCCGATTATAATATCTCAGTTCGTATGCCTCATCCCGATGATCCAAATATCCTTTTAATAGCAAATTTAAAGAATATTACAGTTTCCCCGGGTATGGATTTCAGTGATACTGTTTATGCTAAACCAATCTCAAGTTCAGGCATTTCTATTAATGAAATTTATGCCAGCGGTCCGCTAAATAATATATTTTTCTTTTATGATCAGTTTATCGAGATTTACAATTCGAGCGATTCCGTCAAATATCTTGACGGGTTCATCGTAATGCGCGTATCCGGAAACAGTGATGGAATGGGACCGGGAGCTGATGAAGGTGCAGATGGTGACATGGATGGGGTAACTTATATCTTTAAATTTCCGGGAAGTCCCGGTGAAAAATCTCATCCGATTCAACCGGGTCAATTTATGGTGCTCGCATCAGATGCAGTGAATCATAAGAACTCACTTGCAAGCAGTATTGATCTCAGCCAGTCTGACTGGGAATTCTATAATCAGTATTCAACCACTGATATTGATAATCCAAATGTTCCGAATCTAATCAACTTAAGGTCGGACAGGACAGTAGATTTTCTTATAAATCTTGTCTCCGATGTTATCGTCGTTGCATCTGGCGCTGATACTTCCTGGACGGATGGAATTGATATTTCAACGATCATTGATGGCGTTGAATATCAGTCTAATCCAGCCAGCGTTCAAACACTTGATGACAGAATTGACCGCGGATTTGCTTTAAGTCCGCCAAGATACGGCGGACAAGCTATGCAGAGACGCGAACCGGGTGAAGATACAAATGACTCTTCTCTCGATTGGGAAATAATTCCGGCACCAACACCCGGAAAACAAAAATAAAGGGAATATTTAATGGAAAATGTTGTTGAAGTAAAAAATCTTACGCATTATTATGGTAAGAAACTCGTTTACGAAAACCTGAACTTCAGTATTAAGAAGGGAAGTATTTTTGGTTTACTGGGTAAAAATGGAACGGGTAAAACTACCACTATTAATATCCTGAACGGTTTTCTAAAACCGGCTTCAGGTCAGTGTCTTATGTTCGGGGAGGATTCCTACAAACTCAGCCCTGAAACAAAGGCAAGAGTTGGATTTTTGATTGAGGGACATATTCAATACGATTTTATGAATATCGTTCAGATCGAAAAATTTTATTCTCAGTTTTATCCCAAATGGAAGAAAGAGCCATATTGGGAATTAATGTCAAAATTAAAAGTTACTCAGGGGCAAAGAATTTCGAAAATGTCGTGTGGTCAGCGTTCCCAGGTTGCACTTGGTCTGCTGCTTGCGCAGGATCCGGATTTGCTGATCCTTGATGATTATTCAATGGGACTTGATGCAGGTTACCGCAGGCTTTTTATTGATTATTTGTCGGAATATGCGAAAGCCGAAGGCAAAACTATTTTTATAACCTCCCACATAATTCAGGATCTTGAAAATTTTCTTGATGACTGCGTAATAATCGATTACAATTCTGTTCTGCTGACAATGCCCGTAAAGGAATTCCAGAAGAATTTCAGACAGTTTAATTTCACCACGCAGGAGGCTCATCTCAATCTTGAAAAAGATGATTTAGTCAGGAACTTTGAAAACATCAAAGGACACTGTGTGATTTATACTTTTGCAAGCGAATCGGAAGTAAGTGAATATCTGACTCAAAAAGGAATTGCATTTACTAATCTTAAACTTGAAAGCATGTCGCTCGAAGATGCTTTCATTGGAATTACGGGGAAATATTAAAATGTTTAAGGCAATATTATACAAAGAATGGTTAAAGGTCAGGTGGGCTTACATAGCCATGCTGCTGGTCAGTTTACTTGTTTTAGTTTATATCTGGATGACTGTAAGCAAACAGATTGAATTTAATGAAGCTAAGACAATGTGGAGTGTTATTATTTTCAGGAAATATAAGTTTTTCAGCGACCTGCAGTATATCCCGCTGGTTATTGGTTTTATTGTAGGAATTGCACAGTATGCACCCGAAGCATTGCAGTCAAGATTGAAACTCACTTTGCATCTGCCAGTTAAAGAAAATAAAATCCTTATTCAGATGCTGTTTGCAGGATTTGTTCTGATCGGTCTGCTTTTTCTCTTCATCGAAATATTTCTCACAATTATCACAGGCATTTATTTCCCTTCTGAAATAGTTTCGGATATGCTCACGACAATTTATCCCTGGATTCTCTCCGGATTCGCTGTTTACTTTGCAATTGGTTCAATTTTTGTTGAACCAGTCTGGTCCAGAAGAATCACATTGATTATTACTTCAATCGCCTTGATCTCAATTTTATTTACAACCGGCGATTTTACTTTTTCCGCACTGCTTTTATTAACAATTGTAACGTTTATCATTCCTTTCTGGACAATATTAACCGGTTACAATTTTAAGAGAGGAATAAAATGACAATCTCAAAACTCGGAAGAATTTTAGTTCTCGTTTCTATTGTTTTTGTATTGGCGAATTACCTCCCCGATTTTTACTGGCTAAAATTTGACAAGCCTGTTTCCAAACCCTTAATTGGATACAGTCCGGTTCTAAATCAGTTTCTTATTGGAGGTAAATCTGCTGACGGTTTCGCATGGAAAGACGAAGCCGGCAGGAATTATTCGAGGAACGAGTGGGAATTATACCTCCCCACAAGCAATTACCGCCAATTGCTATACGAAAATATATTACCAGACAGCATTAACGGCGAAAAGATGGACCTCGATTCTCTTCGCCTGCACCGGATTTCTTTGAGGGTGGGACCCGACGTCATCAGCTCCAGGTGGATTCAATTGTTCCCTCTAATGGAATCACAATCCGGCCGCGTTCGTCTGACGATGCTCGATGATTTTTTTAGAATTGATGAGAACGGAATAACATTTATTGATTCAAAAACCAATGAGAATGATGCTGCAAAAAGCAAAATCTATACTGATGCCATGCTGAAAGCGGGATTTAATTTCCCTTCTAAACTTATTGCAGGCAATCCATCTACAATGAAACCATTCGATGAGGGATATTTTGTAATCGACTCCGATAATAAGCTTTTCCACCTAAAAATGGTTAAAGGTAAACCCTTCGTGAAGTACACTAAGAATCCGGAAGGGGTAAATATTAAATTTATCATGATGATGGAGAACAATCTCCGGAATTTTTATGGTATCGCAATTTCTACAGATAACAAGATATATTATATCCTCTACGATGATTATAAATTTCTTGAGATGCCAATTGACAAATACGATCATACTATGAACAGATTCGTTTATATGGGGGATTATTTAGTCAGAAATCTGATAATCGAGAATGATACGGCAACTGCCAATTATGCAACTGACAGAAACAACAAATTAATTAAAGCAATCGATTATAAATTTTATGATGGTTCAAAGGATGCGGCGATCTCTGCATTTAATCTGATATTTCCGTTTTCTTTGAGTTTTGAAGAACCCAAAAGCGGCGTGCTCGATATTTTCTTCAATCACTCAGGAATTCAGTCAGTCTGGGGCCTAATATTATCGGCAATACTCGCTTTTATAATATTAAGAAAAAGAAAAGCTGCAAATGGATTTAATTATTTCGATGTTTTGATCGCAGCGTTTACGGGAATCTATGGGTTAATAGCAATAATACTAATTAAAAACGTTGAGTAACCCGGAGTTGCAAATATTATGTTAAAAATTGTATCAGGCATTATATTATCCCTGCTTATTGTGCAGAGCTCTTTTAGTCAATCTCTTCGGAGTTTATCGATGGGAAATGTTTCAAACGCATTGATTGACGAGGATAATGACTTGACTCCATACAATTATGCAGGCAATCCAGCTTGGTTGTATAATGATGAGAAAGTTTCCTGGCTGCGGATGATCCCCTCGACTAACAATTCCTGGGGAGATTATAAAAAGCGGTTTTCACCGGGAAGAGAGAATAATTATAATCTTGCTTTCAAAGGAATTAAAACACTCGGGACCGACGGCACATTTTTAGGCGAAACCATTTACCGTTTCGAGAATCGCAAAGGAGTGAGCCGGTCGCTGACACATGATCCTTACTTTGGAGGGGCTTTTTTCTTCACTGATACAACCAGAGGGGACATAAAATACGATGGACCTTATGTGAATTTTATGTACAGTTTTGAATTGCTCCCGGGTTTGCAGGCTGGTGCTGCGGCAAGCTATGGGATTTTGAATGGATTGAAGAATATATATACCCGTTCAGAATCAAGCCTTCGTGAGGTTGGATTTAATGCCGGTCTTGCATATCAGATAACCGATGATTTTACGTTTGCGGCAAATTATGCCATGATCGATTACCAGGAAAAAATTGTGGCGGAAAGTGAAGACCTGCTTGATGTTGAAAATTTTTATTACCGCGGGGATACTTATTCCATCATGAAAAGATCGGGAAGTGTAAGCGATAAGATCCAAAGGGATATTGATCATTACAGCCTTCAGATACATGCAATTCCTTTTGAGAAACTTGAAATTGCCGCTTCCGGAACATTTAGAAATGCAGTTGAAATGATATTGATTCCTTATGTTAAAGATAATCAATCCTTCAAGGAGTTTGAGGAAGGTGAAGTCAGACTTTATCATTATGATCTGCGTGTATCAGCTAAGTATTATACCGATCAAGATTTGACTTTCGGTCTGAATACTGAATATGCCCTTAATAAATCATGGTCAAAAAACCCTTATCGAAATCTGCTTCTGTGGGAATGGGATATTAATCAGTTGACTGCCGGATTGGGTGTGTCTTATAATGTTACATCTGATATGCTGTTCTCGGCTGATTATAATATTGCATCGCTTAGCGGTGATTCCTCCAAATATATCGACAGCCGTTATTATTCTGCAACCTCTTTCGATCATAATTTCAAATTCGGTGCAGAGTATGAAATAAGCAGGAGGATATCAGTTAGATGCGGGTATAATTTCTCGAAAATCGAAAACGATTTTGTTTTTGGGGGAAAGGATGCAACATTCAATTTATTCTCGGTGGGTGCATCAATTGAAATTCTGGATGGTTATGACCTTGAATTATATTCCAGTTTCAGCAGCTTAAAACCATCATCAGGATCAATTAACCGTGAATGGGCCGATATTGTTTTTGCTCTGAAAGTTTTGAATTTTTAATATAGTAGAAATACATGGGAGTAGTCATGAAAAGATTATTTACGTTAGCGTTTCTTTTATTCGTTACAATTACAACTTCTGCGCAGTGGCGTGTCGCGGTTCATCAGACAAACACTTCAATTTCAGCCAATTTTATGCTTGATGAAAACAATGGCTGGCAGGTAGGAAGCAGCGGCAGTGTTTTTCAAACCTCAGATGGAGCCCGCACCTGGAGTATTAATTATCAGTATCAGGATATTTCTTATACTTTTTCGGCTGTTTTCTTTGTGAATGAGAATTTGGGTTTTGTGGGCGGCACTAATGCTACAATCCTTAAAACCACCAATGGCGGAGGTAATTGGGAGGTTAGTACAATTGCAGATGCTTTAGGAAATATTAAAGCCATTAAATTTATTGATGAGAATACCGGATGGGTGCTTTCCTCAAGTTCGAGTTCATCCACAGTTCATAAAACTACCGATGGCGGTTCAACCTGGGTTTTAGCATTTACAAATACTACAAGCGATCTTGAAGACATGGATTTTTATGATGCTTCCCATGGCGTTGCCTGTGGCGGAGGTGTCGGCGTTGTTGATCTCTGGTTTACAAGCGATGGTACAACTTGGGCAAAAGCCCCTGTTCCGCCACTTGGCGGATTTAATTATACACGCTCTGATGCCCGCGCTGTCAGATTTGCAGATGCCAGCACAGTGTATATTTCGGGATGGGGTTCTTCTGTTGGACTTCAGCCGTCAGTCCATTTAAAATCAACCGATAGCGGTGCGACCTGGACTTTCCTCACTCAGACTGAAGAAAACAGGACTTATGTGAATCTTAACGCAATGTATATGAGAGACGCTATGAGTGGTATCTCAGTTGGCGGCGCAGCTTATGACGGAAGCGTTATTGTAAGGACCACCGATGGTGGGCAGAACTGGATACCCACTCATGCCCCATTCGGAGGCACATGTAATTCCGTTTATGGAATCGGAGACAAGGTATGGGTTTCATTGAATGGTGGCACAACCGCCTATTCTTCTGATTTCGGGAATACCTGGGAGCAGCTTACACAGATTCCCGGAACGAGTTTATATACAATTACGGCAAAGGGAAATTCGGTTTATGCAGCAGGATATGATGGACTGGTTATGCGCAGTACCGACCATGGTGTCACATGGAGTTCGCAATACGCATACAACACCAAATCATGTCCTTCAATAAAGGAAATGTATTTCGTGAATGAGAATGTAGGCTATAATGTCCGTTCATATCGTGGAGTATCCAAGACTACGAATATGGGTGAGACCTGGTTCCCGATCATGTCCGATACAATGATGACCGGACCAAGCAATGAAGGGCTCTATTTTATAGATGAAAACTATGGCTTTATTGCAGGAAGAGTTGCGAATAATACCGATGTTATTTATAAAACAACAGATGGAGGGGTAACCTACTCCGAAACCGGCAATTTCTTTTTTAAAGATCTTTTTGGAATCAGATTTTATGATGCGAATAACGGCGTTGTGCTCGGAGAGGATCTTGCCGCAGGTTATACAACTGACGGTGGTGAAACCTGGAATCAATCCACATTAAATAATGTCCCTGCCGGTTTTTCAACGAATGATTTTCTGGCTGCAAAATTTTCTGACGGCGCCAATGGCGTTCTCGTCGGTCAGAAAATGATTTTCACAACAACAAATGGGGGAGCAGCCTGGGATTATGTCGATCTTCCCTGGCTGGATAAGGATATAAAAAATGTTGCGTTCGTTAATGCAACCCATGGATATGCAGTCGGAGATAAGTATTTCCTTGAAACAACTGATGCCGGAAAAACATGGACAGATATTGCCGATACAAATGTTTTTGGCGGCTATTCGCTCAACGATGTCGAAGTTGATCCTGAAGGCTTTGTCTGGATAGTATCCAGCCAAAGTACTGTTTTCACGAATTACCCTCTTGTTTCTGTGATAGAAAACTCTCCTTTGGTTGAGTCATTTGAATTATCTCAGAATTATCCGAATCCATTCAATCCGGTTACAAATATCAAATTCAATCTGAATAAAAGCGCACATACATCTTTAAAAGTCTTTGATATGCTCGGAGAAGTTATTGCTGAACTAGTAAACGGCACTATGGGAGCCGGAACGCACAGCGTCAGGTTTGATGCCTCCTCTCTCACGAGCGGTGTTTATTTTTATCATCTCACATCGGGTGGTGAAAGTATTAGTAAAAAAATGATGTTGATCAAGTAATAATAAGGTTATATGAAAAGAATAATTCTCCTATTCCTGGTTTGTACATCAGTAAGTTTTACACAGACAGTACTTACTGATGAGCAGCAAAACGCATTTAATTCAATCTCGGCAGATGAGATACTGAGAAATGTTTCTTTCCTGGCTTCGGACAGCCTTAAAGGGAGAGCTGCCGGCAGTGATGAAAATATGATTGCTTCTATGTTTATTGCCCGGCAATTTTACAGTTACGGACTCACTCCCGTTTTTCCTGATCCAAGAACATCTAAACTCAGTAAAAATCTGCTTACTGAGAAACTCGACGTTACAAATTCTTTTGTTTACGATGAATATTTTCAAAAATTCAACATTAAAAAATCATCTTTAAGCGAAAAAAATTATTTTTCAATTTATGAGTCGAAAGATGGCATTGAGAAAACAATCATTTATAAGTTTGGTGTGGATTTCTTAGTGCATTATTTCGGTGCGAAAAACATTAAAATAACAGCACCTGTTGTTTTCGTCGGTTTCGGTATAACTGATGGACCTGATGGATACGACGATTTTAAAAATGTAGATGTCAAAAATAAAATCGTCGTTATAGCCGATAGTTATCCTGGCGAGGATGATCCCGCTTCTGTATTTAACAAAAAAAGAAATTCAGCATATCTGAACACTCGCACGAAAGGTGAAGCCGCACATAAAAAAGGCGCCGCGGCTGTTCTTGTAATAAGTTCGCCTTTAAAAACCGATCCGCCAATGACAATTAAGTATCAGAAGCTGATGCGGTCTTTCGAGAGAGTTTTATATCAGCTGCCTGAAGCCGAAAGAGAAAGTATGCCTGTTCTCTACATCTCGAAAGCTGCAGCAATCGATCTGTTTGAGGGTTCTGGTATCGATCTTAAAGAGAAAATCTCTCTGATCAACGAAAAGTATGTTCCGCAATCGTTACCTTTACCTGATAAAAAGGTGACTATCGAAATTAATTTCGATGAAGAACTTATTCAGACTCAAAATGTGGCTGGTTATCTTGAAGGAACCGATCCTGAAATGAAAGATGAATTGATCGTAATCGGAGCGCATTTTGATCATGTGGGTTTTGGCGAGTACGGAGCAAGAAACCGAGAAGATAAAGGACAAATCTATAATGGTGCAGATGATAATGCTTCGGGAACAAGCGGAATAATTGAACTTGCGGAAGCCTTTTCGAAAGCTAAGCCGAAAAGGAGCATTCTCTTCATTGCATTCAACGGGGAAGAAAATGGTCTTCTCGGTTCACGGTATTATACAAATATTGAATCGATCAAACCGCTGGAAAAGACGGTTGCGATGATCAATCTTGATATGATAGGGAGAAATGACCCGAAGCAAATCTGGGTTGGCGGTCCTTTCTACGGAAAAGATGTGAAAGCTATAGTTGAGGAAGCGAATAAATCAATCGGGTTTGAGTTGTTTTATAATGTCGGTTTATTAAATTTTGCAAGTGATCAGGGTCCTTTCCTTCGCAAAGAGATCCCCGCAATATTTTTCTTTGCCGGATTACATGATGATTATCACAGACCGACTGACGATGTGGATAAATTAGATACAAAAAAAATTGAAAATGTAACAAAATTGGCTTACCTTTCAGCGCTCAGTGTAGTGGATCAGAAAATCTATCCAAAATATGAACCGCTGAAAATGGAAGAAAAAACCAATCTGGTTAAAGAATCATTGGAACGTCAGCATAAATATAGTGACAATGAAGAGGAAACTGAATGATTATTAGAGAGCGGATTATTTGTATCACCGCTTTTCGGAATTGTTTGTTGTAGAATAAGATGAGAATAATTAAGAAGATGAAATTAAAGTTCTATGTTAATTAATTCTTTATTCATAAAAAAAGGATGAGTATATGAGTATGCTTACAAAAAAAACTCGACTCATGGCGTCAATTATACTGCTTTTAGCAACGCTTGCCTACTCGCAGGTAGCTCCGGAATTTGACTGGACTAAACCAATCAGCGGTACTGGTAAAGATTATGGACGTGCTCTGGTGGTTGATCAGGACGGTAACATTTACACCACAGGATATTATCAAAATACCGGCGATTTCGGTAATGGTGTAACTCTTACAAGTTTTGGAAATTACGATTTCTACCTCGCAAAATACGATAAGTATGGTAATGCGATCTGGGCTAGCGGCGGCGGCGGAACGCTTACCGATAGAGGACAGTCGGTTGTCCTTGCTCCGGATGGCAATATTTTGGTGACCGGACATCTGTTCGGTACAGCAACATTTAGTGATTCAACATTAACGAGTGCCGGTAATCTTGATATGTTTACCGCCAAATACGATACTGCCGGAAATCTCCTGTGGATTAAACAGGGATTCAGTACCTCACAGCTTTCCTCATACGGGATTGCGGTTGATGCTGCCGGAAACAGCGCCGTGGCTTGTTATTTTGGTTCATCAACTGTTTTGACCGCTACCTTCGGGGATATTACTCTTACTTCCTATGGGAACAGAGATGCCGCAGTAGTTAAATACAGCCCCGATGGGACAGCGCTCTGGGCTAAGAATATGGGCGGAGTGAACTCCGGTGAAGAAAGCAATGACATATGTATCGACCCGCAGAATAATATTTATGTAACGGGTATGTTCAATACTGAAGCCACTTTTGGTTCAACCAACCTGACGAGCTTTGGCGGAACGGATATCTTCGTTACAAAACTTGATGCGGATGGAAATTTTCAATGGGCGATTAACGGCGGCGGCGGCTTACTGGATGAAGCCCAGGGAATTACTTATTCAAACGGTTTTGTTTATGTTACTGGTTACTTCGATAGCGCAGCAACTTTCGGCTCTTTTAACCTTCAGACAAATAGTCTCACCAATGGCGATCAGGATTTCTTTTTGTTGAAAATCGATCCTAATGGTACGGTTGTCGAAGCGGTGAGCTTTGGCGGTATTGGTGATGATAACGGTGAAGATGTTGTCGCAGATGCAGACGGTAACCTTTATCTGATCGGAGAATTTGAGGATGTTGTGGTTCTGGGCGGAGTGCAGATAACAAGTGCAGGCGGTGATGATGTAGTAATGCTTAAAACTGACGCATCCATGAATCTCGAATGGATGCTTTCTGCCGGCGGAGCCGGTACTGAAAAGGGATACGGCGTTGCCTGTGATCTTGCGGGAAACTACCTTGCAACGGGGTATTTCCAGCAGGTTGCAACTTTCGGAGGCACACAGCTTACTTCCGCCGGATCTGAAGACATTTATATTACGAAAATCGGCGACAATATCGTGCCGGTCGAACTTGAGTCTTTTAATGCCTCGGTTAACGGTTCTACTGTTGAATTAAAATGGTTTACCGCCACAGAGACCAATAACTCCGGATTTGAGATCGAAAGAAAAACTGAAGGCGGGAATTTCAGCAGGATCGCTTTTATTTCGGGGAACGGGACAATTGCAGAGCCTTCGGCATATACTTACGCTGATGAGAATCTGGCAGCCGGAAAATACTATTATCGCCTGAAACAAATTGATTTCAGCGGTGCTTTTGAATATTCGGATAATGTTCAGGCAGAGATCATTCAGCCTGATGTTTTCTCTCTGGGTCAGAATTACCCGAATCCTTTTAACCCTTCGACAATAATCAGTTTTGATCTTCCGGTCGAATCGAATGTAACCATAACAATTTTTAGCGCAATTGGTGAAGAAATGTTCAAAATAAATAAAGGAACATTAGCCCCCGGTCGCCATCAGTACAATTTTAACGCATCTCTGCTCTCAAGCGGAATCTATTTCTATAAGTTAGATGCTGCAGGCAGAAATGGTGAAACATATTCATCAACTAAAAAAATGACACTTGTCAGATAAGCAATTTTGGCAGTACCCACGTAGCTAATTTGGTCAAACCTGGAGGAATTCATTGTTTGGATTCCTCCATGGATTTATAAAATTTACCTGGGGAGCCGTAATTAATTTTAAGGTTTTGCAATGAAAAATAAGATACGATTAACCATTCAGTTAATAATTCTTGGTTTGATTGGCTATGTAGCCATTCGGCCTGTTTTTGATCCTTTATATATTGCTGATTTTGAATCTTACTGTCCCTTTGGCGGATTAGCTTCGATTGGCAGCAAACTTAACATGGGTACAATGTCCTGTCAGATGAGTGAAGTTCAACTGATGATGGGAATTGGTTTGTTAGTAGGTGTAATTATCATAGGAAAATTATTCTGCAGTTATATTTGTCCGATCGGCACCATTACTGAATGGCTCGGTTCACTCGGGGCAAAATTAAAAGTAAGAATGGAGATGCCGAAAGTTCTTGACAGACCATTAAGATCACTGAAGTATGTACTTTTATTTATCACTTTGTATTATACGATGACTTCAAGTGAACTCTTCTGCAAAGAGTTCGAACCTTACTTTGCTTCAGTGAACTTATTCAGTAATTCGGACATAGTTATCGGATATGCTGTTGCTGCTTTTGCAATCACTATTTTAGGTTCAATATTTTTCCGCCTGTTTTGGTGCAAATATCTATGTCCGCTTGGAGCACTAAGTAATATTTTCCTGAATATTGTTCCGGCTGCAATCATTATTCTGCTCTTTGTAATAATTAATGCATTGGGTGCAGAAATTAGCTATATCTGGCTGCTTGGTGCACTGGTTCTTCTTGGACTTGTTACCGAACTTGGTTTTATGCGCAGTTTTCTTTTGCCTCTGCCGAAGGTTACCCGGGATGCAAGTAAATGTACCAGCTGCGGAATATGCGATCTTCATTGTCCACAGGGAATAAAGGTTTCAGAATATTCAAAAGTAAATCATATTGACTGCAATCTCTGTACCGACTGCGTTTATCACTGTCCATACAGCAATACGCTTTCAATTGGCAAGAAAAAGAGCAGCAAATATCTGGCTCCTGTTTCAGTGATTGTTCTGATTCTATTAAGTCTTGGAGCTGCAACACAGGTTGAGTTCAAAACAATCAGTGAACGCTGGGGTAGTTTTGATCCGGATAAAGATTATGCAGTTTATGAGCAGTCCGGGATTAAGAGTATTCAATGTTTCGGCAGTTCGATGTCACTAAAAGGAGCATTGGAAAAAGTTGAAGGTGTTATCGGACTTGATACATACGCAGCTTCTCATACCGCCGTTATTTATTATGATCCAAAAGTAATAACCGAGAGAAAAGCGAAAGAATCGCTGTTCTCACCTACAAAAGTCCAGGTTCATATTCCGAAACCCGGCAGCGTAGAATCTCTTGCAGAGTGGCGGGTTGGAATTTACGGTATGTTCGACCTTATCGATTTTAATAATCTTTTCTATACACTTCGCGACAACCCGGCGGTTTATGGTTTCAAAACAAATTACGGGGAGCCGGTTATCACATCAATCTATTTCGATGCATCTCAGACCAATATCAAGGATATTAAAACTGCTATTGAAAGAGATTTGATCACAGTAAAGAAACCGAATAATGTTGAAGAAGAAATCGAACTTGATTTTAACGTTGACGGTGATGGTGAAATTTTGGGCTACCTTTCTCTGTCCGAGTACAGGAAGGTTATTTTCCGGGAATATGACAGAATGTTCAATGGATATGCTGATTTACAGCCGGAAGAATTAAGTGTGCTTTCTTTCGCGATGCCCGAAGCCGGAATACCTGCCTTCCGTCGATATTTTAATTCATTATCAAGTCATCTTTCTGCCGATTCTGGAATCGTCCGGTTATCTACAAGATGGGAAGAGAGACCAACGGCATACATATATTTCCATAATTCAAAAACAACAGTTGAGAAAATTAAAGAAGCACTTGTGAGACCAAATCTGACAGTCTTTACCACTCAGACTACCACAAAGGATATGAAAAATCCGTTTAAGATTAAACCTGATGGTACGGTGACAAGTGCTGTTGATGTGAAAATCGACCCGGATGAGATTGACTAAATCATAAATAAATATTAAACTGATTTATTGATTAGGTTGAAAAAGTGCAAAACGATAAGACAAATTAAATGGTGATTGTTAATAAACAGTTATCACAAAAAACTTTTAATGGCGGGAGTTTCCTTGTTGAATTTCACGGGAAACTCTGCCAGGTTTTAAGAGATATTTTTAACTAACTACTTAACAAATCTGTGAGGTGCTTAATGAAAAAATATGTTACACTTCTTCTCGGAGTTCTTATAATAACTTCGATGACAATTGCACAGTCATTCGAATGGGAATGGCAGAACCCTAAACCGCAGGGAAATACTCTGAACACGGTTAAGGCTCTCAGCGAAGATGTTGTGCTTGCTTTCGGTCAGTCCGGAGTTTATTTGAACTCAAATGACGGGGGGACTACACTTAACACACTATATGTCGATCAGCCCGAAGGTCGGGAATTAAAAGCTTCAGCCTGGCCAACCTCTTTGATCGGCTACGTTTGCGGTGATCTCGGAGTTGTTATCAAAACTACCGATGGCGGTGCGAGCGGCGAAACCCTTGTTACCGGTGTGACTACAAAGCTATACGCAATTGATTATGTTGATGCAGACACAGTATATGCTGTCGGCGCCAGCGGTACAATTATCAAAACTACTGATGGCGGAGCAACATGGGTCAGTTTAAGTTCACCTATTACCAATTCAATTTATGCTCTTGAAGTAGTATCTGCTGACAATATTTATATTGGAACTGCCTCAAGCAGCGCTGTCCAGTATCTCAGCCGTTCAACAGATTACGGTGCAACCTGGGTTGATGTTACCCCAACAGGATTTACTAAAACAATCTGGGGTATTTCTTTTGTTGATGCTGATCATGGCTGGTTTGCTTCACAGGACGGCGGTAAGATTTATTATACAACAGATGGCGGAGCAACATGGAACAGCACTGTTTCCAATGGACTAATTGTTCCAAATTTTGTTTACTTTGAAAGTCTTACAACCGGTTTTATCACTAATAACAATAATGGTGATATCTATAAAACAACAGATGGCGGACTCTCCTGGACAGGTGTTGCTTCAGGTCCTGAGCCTATGTATGGTTTGACAAAATTTGGTTCTGTTTACTATGCGGCAGGTAAATATGGCGCATTGTATAAGAGTACGGATGCCGGGGATAGCTGGACATCTCTGGTCCCGACAATTACGACCGAAACTCTCAGGCAGATCAGATTCAAAACCGGTACATTCGGTCTTGCCGGCGGCGGCTCTACAACTACAGCAGATAATCTCGGCTTCCTGCTTAAAACCACTGATGGCGGAGCAACCTGGAATGATGTAGGATACAACTTCACATTTCAGGTATATTCATTCGCAATGCCGACCATGGAAACCTGGTATGCCGGAACAGGAAATAATAAGTTGTTTAAAACCACTGATGCCGGTGCAACTTTTACACAGCAAACTAATCCGATCAGCAGCACATCAGCTGATTTTTACGACATGGGATTTGCAGATGAACTTACAGGCTATGCAGCAAGTTCAACCGGAAATATTTTAAAAACTGTTGACGGCGGAACCACCTGGACATTGACAAATACTCCATTCGGAACAACAATTGTTTATGGACTGAAAGTATTCAATGCTCAGAAAGTGATTGCTGTCGGCGGATCTGCAAAAGCGTTTATGACCACCGATGGCGGTGATAACTGGACTGCTCTTGTAACAAATATTCCGGGAAGCTTTTTTGCAATCGGCTTTCTCGATGACTTCACCGGTTATATTGGCGGATACAACTCACCCTCACCGGTGCTTTCCAAAACTACTGATGGCGGTCTGACGTGGAATGCAGTTATATTCCCATCGGAATTCGATAATTATGGAAGTATCTGGGGTATTGGTTGCAAGGACGAAAATATTACATGGACAGTTGATATTAACGGCAATATACTCTACACCGAGGATGGTGGAACTAACTGGGTCAGAGCGAAAAAAATCAACAATAATGGCTTGTACAGTGTTGCTATAGTTGGAAATGACCTCTGGACCGGCGGAAGTGGCGGAACGATACTGAAGGGTTACAGCAATCCTCAGATCCCTGTTGAACTTACCTCTTTTAATGCTTCGGTCAATGGCTCACAAGTTACATTGAGCTGGGTGACCGCTACAGAAGTTAACAATGAAAGTTTCCAGGTTGAAAGAAAACTGGGTACAGCAGAATGGACAAGTATCGGCACTGTTCAGGGCAATGGTACTACAACCGAAATCAGTCACTATTCATTTAAGGACAATGTTTCATTCAACGGAGCAGTTTATTACAGATTGAAACAGACCGATTTTGATGGTTCTTTCGAATATTCAGAAATTGTTATGGTTGATTTTTCAGCCCCTGTTTCTTTCTCGCTTTCACAGAATTATCCTAATCCTTTTAACCCGGCAACCACTATTAATTATCAGGTTGCGGTAAAATCTAATGTGGAATTAAAAATATTCAACCTTGTTGGCGCTGAAGTTGCAACTCTTGTTAATGAGGTGAAGGATGCCGGAACTTATCAGGTTGACTTTAATGCAAGCGAGCTTGCAAGCGGTGTCTATTTCTATACAATTAAAGCGGGTAATTTCACTGATCAAAAGAAAATGATCTTACTCAAGTAATCTTAGCTGAACAGAGCGGCTGATGCCGCTCTGTTTTTATTATAATTTACTTAAAGTTTTTATGAAAATTCTGGCTTTTATCTTATTTTCTTCAATTTTCTTCCAGGTCTTTGCACAAACCAACCCTGGAGGAATTACCGGTATTGTTACCGATGAAAAAGGTAATCCTCTGCCTTTCACAAATCTGATTATTAAAGAGAATAATACCGGGACAGCTGCTGATCAGAGAGGAAGATATAAACTAATTTCACATCCCGGCATTTTTACTATTGAAGTATCCTACATCGGTTATGATAAAGTGGTTCAGAAAATTCAGGTAATCTCTGACAGGACTATTGAAAAAAATTTTACGTTAAAAAGCACCTCATTCGAGATCGGTACGATTGAAGTGACAGTCCAGTCAGAATTCCTGCCGATTACGCCTGAAACAAAAACGGTGGTCTCATCAAATGAGATTGAGCATATGCAGGCAGCAAGTCTTAACGATGTGCTAAAACTTACCCCTGGTGTTGAGGTTACGAACCCGACACTCAACACATCGGAAAAAGCCCAAATTAGAAGTGGCGATGCTCTCGGTACACAGATCGTACTCGATGGAGTTCCTGTTTCTAATAATGCCAATATGCAGGTGGGTGTTGGTTATTCAACAGCCAACAGCGGAATAGACCTCCGTTCAATCCCTGCCGAGAATATTAAAGAAGTTGAAATTATTCGCGGAATACCTTCGGCTGTTTATGGCGATCTGACAGATGGTTTAATGATTGTCAGGACCAAAGCGGCTGCCGAAATGTCAATTGCCAAAATTAAATACAATCCTCAACTTTATGAATTGAATCTGAGCGGAGGATTCAATTTAGGAAACTGGATACTCAATGGAAATTTTAATCTTGCTTCTTCAGAAAGAGATATCAGGATACAGGGGGATGGTTATACAAGGATTGCTACGCAGCTTTCTCTTGAACGGGATAATGACGATTATAATATAAAAAACATAATCAGTTTTACCCGCGCATTTGATGAGTATAAGGAAAAACCGGGTTATGCTTTAAGGGAAGCATGGTATAACAGGGATCTTAATTTCAAATACACAGGAAATTTTTCAAAGTATTACGATTCTTTCAACAAACTTTCTTCGAGAGTATCAGTTTCTTACACACGGCAAAATTCATTTATTCAGCAATTGGTTTCGAGGGATAATATAGTTATCTCCGACCGGCTTACTGAAGGTACACAGCCCGGGCGTATAGTGTTTGGATCGTATCTGGGTAAAAAATATATTAACGGGGATGTTTGGAACATCTATGCCGATCTGAATTATTATTATAAATTTTTTACCGGAGAACTGCTTCACGGATGGGTCTTCGGCGGAACATATCGCAACGATTTTAATAAAGGAGAGGGAATTGTATTCGATCCCCTTTTCCCGCCAAGTGTTTCAACAACAACTCCAAGATTAAGGACATACAGTGATATACCGGATTATCCGATATTCAGCCTTTACGCCGAGGATAAAATTACCGGTAATATCTGGAGACCCTTTACATTACAGGTTGGCGTCAGATATGAGACATACAGACCAACAGGGATCAATCTTAAGGGGCTGATTGGTCAGGCGGATTTTATAGAATCACATAATGGAAGTTTTTTAAACCCCAGAATTACTTTTTCTATGAATCTGAGTGACAATTCGCAATTCAGGCTTGGATATGGCGTCACATCGAAGTCTCCTCCTCTGGGGATGATTTTCGCACAGGATAAGTATTACGATATAATAGATACTGTGTCAGTGGTTAATCCACAGTATCCCGACAGCAATTTCGCAATTGTCTCAACTTTTATCCGTCGGCAGGCTAATGATAATATCAAAGGATATAAGCAGACCAAATATGAAGCAAGTTTTGATCAGCAGTTTGATTTCTGGGGCTTTTCGGTGACCGGTTATATTAATAGAACTACAGGAATGTTCAAAGGTATTACGATACCGACAACATATTACAAGCGTTCGTTCCCAAACTGGCCCGATGAGGATGGTGCTTTTATTTCCCACACCTATATTGACACATATTTACAGAATGCAAATAATGGATGGCAGAATGTAAATGGAATTGAGGCATCGGTTAGCACAAAGAGAATACCTGTTATAAATACAGTATTAAAAATTGATGCGGCTTATGTCTATAATGAAAGTGGAACCGAAAACGGTTATTATTTTTCTTCATCCAGATTTGTTCCCGCTATGAATATGGAAGTGATGCCGATGTACAACCCCTACGAGTATTACAGCAAGGATTTGCTGCTCAATTACAGATTTGAAGTACAGGCAAAAACACTTGGTCTCTGGTTAACCCTGCATATTCAGCAAAAACTATTTGAAATTGATGGACGGACGCGGTACGATGATACATTGGCGATCGGGTATTTTTCACCCGATGGGATTTTGACTTATATTCCGATGGAAGAGCGTATTGATGTGAAATATTCAGCCCTGCGCCGCACTGTTCAGTCCTTTGAACTGCTCGAGGAAGACAGACCAAACAAATGGCTTTTTAATCTTAAAGTAAGTAAATCACTCTGGAAAGGAGCAGCGGTCTCATTTTATGTGAATAACTTTTTTAATAACCGACCATTGTACAAATTGCAAAGAAGTTCACCGGCAGCACCATCATATGAAAGAAGGAATCCGGATATCTTTTACGGAATAGATTTCAGTACAACATTAAATTTTAACTGATAAATATGAAAAAATGGAAATCGAAAATCATTAAAATTTCTTTCGCAGCAATTTCTGTAATTATTCTATTCAGCTGCAGCGATTTTCTTAGCACAGAATCAAAACCGGAAAAAGTTGAAAGAAATATTACTTTCAGTCTGGTGCTTAAGGATAATTCCGGTTTTATGGAAACCCTGTATGGGAATTCAAGAGTTAGGGGCGCAGAAGTCACACTGAAATCAAATCTTCTCGGAACAGAATACACTCTATTCTCCGACTCTAATGGTGTTGTGAGTATTAGCGGCATACTTTCGGATAAATATCTTGTGACTGCAAATCGTTTTATGACTCCGGAGGAAATGTTGGTTATCAGTGGTTCTGATGCCTCAAATGTTAAACTTACAAATAAGAATGAGAGAATTATCGAGCTCAATGCCGCAATAAGTGAACCATTAGAAGTTAACATGGAAGTTGTTATTGGCTCATCACCACTGATTATAAGTGAAATTTATGGCAGCGGACCAGAGGGCTCAGGCTTGTATTATCATGATAAGTATGTTGAGATTTTCAATCAGTCCGATTCGGTTCAATATCTTGATAATCTGATGATAGCAGTTGTTTATGCAAGTTCATATCTCGGATTGAATTATAGAGATGATCCAACCTATGTCCATTCAAAAAGTATATGGATTTTTCCGGGCAGCGGTCAGGATTTCCCAATCCAGCCCGGTGAATTTGTCGTTTGTGCTGAAGATGCAATTGATCACAGAATAAATGCACCAAATAGTGTTGATCTTTCAAATTCGAAATTTGAGTTTTATAAGGATGATGCTCCCGATGTTGATAATCCGGCTGTGCCAAATATGATCCGTATCTATCAGCCTTCGGGAAATGACTGGCTGATCGGCGGAGAAAAAGGTTCGTTGATAATTGCCCGGTTTTCATCTGATTCATTGATTGCATTCGATGACCAGTTCCTTATTCCTTACCGAACAATTCTTGACGGAGTTGAATATCTTGACGATCCGACGAAACTTGATACTAAAATCCTGAATCAATCAATTGATGCAGGAGCAACGGGTGGAATACAGTTTTATACGGGAAAATCAATGGAAAGAATTCTGATTTCAGATGCCGGAAGGAAAATTCTGAAAGATGAAAATAATTCTTCGGTTGATTTTGTGATCATCGAACGACCAACACCACAAACTTTTCATTAGTGCGAACTGATATCCGATGAATAGAATTTTTATTATACTGCTGTTCGTATTTTTAACTGTCCCGGAATTATCCGGACAGACTTTTTATGAATTCCCGACCGGATTTTCCCTTATCTTTGGCTCCCCAGAAAAAACAAATCCATATTATTTCGGCGGCAATCCGGCATTGCTCAATTTCCGCAGATCGGATGAAGTGCTTTCTATCAGAACTGATTTAGATGATGACAGGGGTCAATTCAGACAATTCATCGAACCCGAAAATAATCGTTTTTATCAAATGAGGGCTTCCGGAAAAAAATCAATTGACAGCACCCAAAAATTCAGGGGAAGTTTTGCCTTTCAGCGGCTTGAACGAAGGAACTGGAATTGGATTTTCACAAAGGATTATGATTCAGGAAACCCATTTCTTATTGGTGATAGTACAACCGGTAACACGCGAATCAATGGGATAGCAATGGATGCGGAATATGCAATTCAAATCACTAATTCTATCTCAGCAGGCATTAGCCTCGAATATGCTGTTGATGAAGCTCTTAAACAGATTTCGCCACGCCCCACATCCGAACACCGTGATATAGACGTAAAATTCGGAATGAACTATTCTTTCACTAGTGGTCTGAATACTGGGCTTGTTTTTTATGTAACTGATAAAAATGAACATATCGCGTATCGGGAAGATGAGGGAAGTCTTACAAATGAAACGATAATACTAAAATTCAAAGGGTACGATTTCCCCAATGTATTCAGAAAAAAAACAGAGACAAGGTATTCCTATACGAATATGTATAAAACCGGCTTAACATTTTCTTATTGTCCGGAAAAAATATTTAACGCTGCCGGATTCCTGCACATTGGATTTGAGAAGAATAATATAAAAGATGATGCAATCAATCCCGAGGCGGTAGGTTTTTGGAAAAACGATCTGATTGATGCCGGGGTGAGAATTTCAACAAAATTATCTGACACCAGGATCGACTTTCAATATTTATTTCATTCTGAAAATGGTTGGGCAAAAAATCCGGCGTTTGATGTTTTATATTATGAGAGAGAATTTAGCGAGAATTCTTTTACGGCTGCACTGCAGCAGACATTAAGCAATTCTTTATCGATTGGAATTGAAGGAGGTATTTCATTTACTCCAATCACAGAGAATGATCATTATTCGGATGTTTTCTCTTATACAAAATTTAACTGCATCCATTTTACTCTTGGTTCCGAGTTCGCTTTGAATCAAAATATTTCTGCGCTTTTTGCCTATAGTTATTTCGTAAAAAATCTGAATGAAGGCCAAAGGTTATCCGGAATGGCTTCCGGATACTTTATTAATTACCGGCAGTATGATTTACTTTACCAGCAGTCAGAATTTTCCAATCATAAATTTTCTGTGGCAATGCAGATAGATGAAATTTTCGATGGCTCTTTGCTGGTCTATCTCAACCATGGAATAGCAACCGCAGATGCCGATTCTTACTTTAGCGGAAAGAAACGTAATTCGTTTGATTCAGCATTGGAATACAGAATAAAAGTTTTCTAATATTCAGGGATCCTGATATGTACAAAATATTTTTTGCACTCGTAATTATGAGCACACTTAGTTTCAGTCAGAGTCTGCAGATACTAAGCAGCCCCGATTTTAAAGAAACAATGAGAGATATTGCCTTTGTTGATGCCAGCACAGGCTGGATGGTGGGCAACAATGGGACGATCTATTTTACATCGGATGGAGGGCATCAGTGGTCTGAACAAATTTCAGGTATTACGAACGACATTGTTAAGGTGTTTTTTGTTGATGCCCTGAATGGCTGGTGTACTACCCTTGACGGGATAATATTAAAAACAACCAACGGAGGGGCATCATGGTCGGAATATTCCTACAGATCCGCAATACCTCATGTTACCCTAAGTTTATGTGATGTGCTGAAATTTATCGATCAGAATACGGGGTTTATTATTACCGGTAAACTGAAACAATCATATTTGCTTAAAACTATTGACGGCGGAGTAACGTGGGTAAAAAAGGATTCATTGGTAGGGACAACAAACCGCAGATGGTATGATATTGATTTCTCAGGGAACTCCGGCGTGATTGTTGGCGATAAAAAAGATATCGAAAAATACTCATCCGATCTTGGGGAAACCTGGACTTACTCAGCGCCGATTGCAGATAATTTTTTCCGCGATCTTAAATACGTGAAATTTCTGAGTCCAACAGACATTATAGCTATCGGTGAAGGGAACGAATTTTCAGGTGTAATTGTCCCGGCATATAAATCTGCTGACGGAGGTGCAACATGGGTGAAGAAAAATCAGTCTTTTGCCGGTGTTTACGACAGAGTTAAAGACGCCTATTTTAAAGACGCCGTAAACGGCGTGGGTATCGGAAGTGATGGTTTCAGCAAGGCATTTGTTGTGCACACGACCGATGGCGGAGAGACCTGGACAAACAAAATTGAAGATTTTGCATTTGGGCTCCAGAATATTACAGGGATAGATGATGACCTTGTTGCACTTGGAACCTCAACACATTTGATCTCTTCTTCCGATTTCGGCGATAGCTGGGAATTACTTCCATTCAAGTCCCCCTCCTCAATAAATGCAATGTGTATGACCGAAAGTAAAGGCTACGCCGTTACCCGGAATGGTGATCTGTATGCAAGTGAGGATGCCAGGGGAAATACCTGGAACTATTATTCAAGCACAGGCAGAAACAATGCCGGGGCAATGACATTTATTAACGAAAACACCGGTTTTGTACTCAAAGAAAATCATCATATAGTAAAAACCACAGATGGCGGAGTTTCCTGGCAGACAGTATTAGATCCAGTTAATCCTGGATCCAGAAATCTTGTCGGCGGTATAAGTTTTGGAGACCCGAATAATGGTTATGCCTGGTTCAGTCAGAATGACTATGGCGAGTATCATGTTTATAAAACAACTGATGCAGGAGAAACCTGGTCTGAGACGGCATCTTTTGCCGGACCAGGTTACATTTCAGGCAATATAATTGCATTTGATGCTTTAACTGCGGTCATACTGGGCCCTGATCTCTGGACACAGAGAACTGCTGACGGAGGAAGCACATGGAATCCTGTTTCGCTGAATAATTTTCCTGCTGAATTCAGCACGAAGGATTTCGAGGGCGCCGCCTTAATTAATGAGAATACTGCAATGGCGATCGGAGATAAATTTATCTGTATTACAACTGATAAAGGCGGAGAATGGACGTATCTTGACCATGGTATCAGCGATATCGATTCATCTTTTTATACGATTGCATTTTCCTCTGATACTCTCGGGTATATTGGTCAGTTTGATGGAACAATTCTTAAGACAACAGATCTTGGTACGACCTGGAGTGCTGACACAACTTTCCGGGGAGAACATTATCTGTATGCCTCGGCTATCAGCCCGACAGGCAAAGCGTTCTTTGGAACTTCAGTCGGATATATAATTGGTGAACCAACAATTGTCAAAATGGACGATCATAATTTAATACAGGGATTCAGTCTTAAACAAAATTATCCAAATCCTTTTAATCCCTCAACTGTGATCGAATTTCAACTGCCTTATTCAGTTCATGCAGTTTTGAAAGTCTTCGATATACTTGGCAATGAAGTGAGTGTATTACTGGATAATGAAGTAAAAGCAGGTATGCATAGAATTACTTTTGATGCTTCAAAGGGATTGAACAATAAGCTTCTTTCGAGTGGAATATATTTTTATCGTTTGCTGGCAGGCGATTATGTTTCAGTTCAAAAGATGCTATTGATGAAATAAGAATAAAACACAGTGAATCATCCATATTGGATTTTTCAATTTCGGAAAATGAATTAATAAGGAATTAGTATGCCTGGAAAAATAAAAATAGTACTATTAGTTTTTATAATCCTGTCACAGGTTAAAACGGCTCAGGTTCAGACTATTGAACCGGGGCAGACCCATCCAACAGCTTTTGCAATAATTGCTGATTCAAAAACTTATGAAAATTGTAAATCAGCGATTAATAGTTATAAAAATGCAATAGAAAAAGACGGATTATCAGCTTATGTTGTTTACAGTGACTGGAAAACTCCCGAAGAAGTAAAAAATGAGATATTAAAACTGTATTCTTCCAAACCAATGCTCGAAGGGGTTGTTTTTGTCGGCGAAATCCCAATACCGATGATCAGAAATGCTCAGCATATGACATCTGCTTTTAAGCTTGATGAAGATAAATATCCATGGTATAGATCTTCAGTTCCATCCGATAGATTTTATGATGATTTCGATCTGAAATTCGAGTACCTGTCGCAGGATACGGTAAACACGCTCGCATATTATTATTCCCTAAGTCCCGATTCACCTCAGAGGATTCAGCGTGAAATATACTCTGCCCGGATAAAACCATCGGGAGTAAACATTGATAAATATGCTGCTATCTCAAAATACCTTGACCGCATTGCAAAAATAAAAGAAGAAATAAATGTTATTGATAATGCTTTTGTTTTTCTGGGTCATGGATATCTTTCAGAATCACTGACTGCCTGGGCGGATGAAAGGTTGTCGCTGCAGGAACAGTTCCCGGGTTTGTTTAAGCCCGGTGGAAGGATCAAAAACCTCCTTCATGAAATGAGCCGGGAGATGAAAGAAATTCTAATGCTGGAACTTCAGAAAGAAGAACTTGACATCGCTTTGTTTCATGCTCATGGTGATACGGATATCCAGCTCTTCCTGAGTTTTCCAGTTCCCAGAAATGTTAACGAAAACATTGAATCGGTCAAGATGTATCTTCGGAGTAAACTGAGAACTGCAAAAAGGCGGAACCAGCAGGTTGAACAGGTAAAAGAGAATTATATGAAAGACCTTGACGTTCCGGCATCCTGGTTTGAGGGCACTTTTAGCGATTCACTTATTGCCGCTGATTCGATAGTGAACTACAGACTTGATATGCACATTGGCGATGTAAGGAATATCAGCCCTCAGGCTAAATTTATTATGTTCGATCAATGCTTTAACGGATCTTTTCATTTAGATGAGTACATTGCCGGAGAATATGTTTTCGGAAATGGAAATGTTGTGGTTGGTGCGGCTAATTCGGTAAATGTATTACAGGACAAATGGGCGGACGAGTTTTTAGGCTGGCTTGATAAAGGTGTCCGTACAGGTCTTGTTCATAGAGAAATTAATCTGCTTGAATCACATCTTATAGGAGATCCGACTTACCGTTTTACAGGAAGTTCAGAAATTGATCTTAACAAAATGCTTGTTCTCGACAGATACAATGCGGCGAAATGGGAAAAATTACTTAAGAGCGCCGATGATATTCTGCGAGAGACTGCTGTAAGAGAAATGTATTATAATCTCAAGGATAAATTCGAAGATGAACTCGTAAGGATATATCTCTCAGATAAATCAGTCAATGTTCGTCTCCATGCATTAAAATCACTTGCGGAAATTGACGGAGACGGATTCCGGAAAGTTCTGTTCCATGCTATCAACGATCCTTTCGAACTTATCAGGCGTAAAGCCGCCGAATGGATGGGGGAAGTCGGGGATAAAGCATATCTACCCCTGCTCGTTGATGCCGTTCTTCATGACGAATCGGAAAGAGTTGTTTTTAACGGAAGGTCATCGCTGGGCTTTATTGATATAAGCGGTTCGGCTGTGGCAGCAAAAAAGGCGATTAATGATCTTCCTGAAATTGCTTCAAAAGACCTGATAATGAGCAGTCTGGTTCCTTCACTCGAAAGAAACAGAGCCTGGATTTTTGACGAAGTTATAACTTCAATAAAAAACGACAGTCTTAAACTTTCAAAAAGACAACAGGGTGTCAGGACATTCAGAAATTATAAATTTACTGAAGCAGTACCGGAACTCATTTCGATTTTACAGGATGAAAATATGCCTGATGAGATTCGTATAAATATGGCAGAAGCATTAGGATGGTTCAGTTTCTCATTGAAAAAACCTGAAATAATTAAAGCACTGGAAAAGGTTATTAATCAGACTTCAACTTCAGAAAATCTGAAGAAGGAAACTCTTCGAACTAAAAACCGGCTCGCTACTGGCGCAAACGATGTGATGATACCGTAATATTCCCGGAGCGGAATAATTTTTATCAGGAAATTATTCCGCTTCTTTAAATTAACAATCTGAAACGGTTTCACTTCCCGACAAGCACCGAAGTCATCATTATTGAACCGCCGACAGCCTTATCATTAAAAAAACTTAATTCTTCCCCTTTTTCCTGAAGAGCGAGAACATAAAGCAAAGGCAGAAAATGTTCAGGAGTCGGGTAGAAAGCCGGAAGCCGGTACTTAACGCAGGATAATCAATAAGTGATTTGTGATCTCCTTTCAGCATATAGTTTTTCATAGCAGAACAGGTTTCGATTGCCCAGTCATAAGCGTAGTTCTCTTCGCCCAGCCTTTTCCATTCAACCATTCCCAAATTATGTACTATATTGCCGCTGCCTAAAATCAGAATGCCTTTTTTCCTCCTGACTTGTACCTTTTAGTGCGGTGCGTTTAATTTGTGTAAAATATGAACCATTTTGTCAGTAGGCTTGGCTTTAATAATAATTTCTTTATTGGTTAAATGATTGAGTAATCTACCATCG
>Ga0172375_10002124_pt1 | contig 31326 bp, 33 predicted proteins | sample LakKiv1m_FD_114537 | JGI IMG/M metagenome (GOLD analysis project Ga0172375, IMG submission 114537) | Freshwater microbial communities from Kabuno Bay, South-Kivu, Congo - kab_092012_11.1m | ecosystem: Environmental > Aquatic > Freshwater > Lake | place: Democratic Republic of the Congo... | reverse complement strand
GGCTTCTTTTGACTTTAATCGCAAAGGTTTTATATTCAATTCCGCGTGCAATTCTTTGGCATTGTATTTTTTACCTTTATAAATGGCCTCGGCTTCGTAATAACCGATTAGAACCGACCCCAAATGTGCCAATTGCGCCAAATCGCCACTCGCTCCAAGCGAACCATGTTTGGGAATAAGCGGAATTATATTGGCATTTAAAAAAAAGGCCAATCTATCAGCCAATTCAACGGTTATTCCGGAATTCCCCCGAATAAAACTATTTAAGCGCAAAAGAATCATGGCTCTGACAATTTCCGAAGGTAAAGGCTCTCCAGTGGCAACGCAATGCGACATAATATAGTCGCGCTGATAACTCAAAAGAGCTTCCTTAGCAATAATTCTATTTCTATTACTACCAACGCCGGTATTAATTCCATACATGATTTGACTGTTTTCCACTTCCTCTAATTTTTTTCTAATTCTGATTAACTCTGCTCTTCTCGTCGGACAAATTTGCACAATTGGAAATACTCCATCTTTACCACGCGCCACCAAAACAACTTTCTCAATGGTCAAAAGACAACCATCGAGAGTGATTACCGAGTTTTTCTCGTTGGTCGCCATTTTCACTCTCCACAATTAAATTGTTAAAAAACAGCCCCCAGCCGGGGTTATAAATAAATTAAATCTTTTTTTTTGTTAAGTCAAGATCAAAAAAGAGCCGGCTGGCTCTTATTTTTGTTTTATAATATTTGCAAACTTATCCGTTTTTTGCTCACCCGTAAGCATATCCTTAATTGTAATCATCTCATTTTTATATTCATCTTCTCCCAAAATAATTACTTTTGAAACATCGTAGCTATTGGCATATTCCATTGATTTTTTTAGTTTGAAAAAATAATTTGTATCAACATTATAACCAAAATCTCGCAGTTTTTCGGCGATTATCATAGCCTGCAAAACATAATTTTCACTCATTGGCACAACCAAATAATCCAAAACCGATTTTTTTAATTTAATTTTATTTAAAGAAACCAATGTGTCAAAAATAGGTTCCAAACCAAAGCTAATACCAATCGCTGGCACATCCTCTTTTGAATCTATTAACCCGCTGATCATTTTGTCATATCTTCCTCCGCCGGCTAATGATGATGAAAAAATAGTTTGATCTTTTAAATAAATTTCAAAAATATTTCCGGTGTAATAAGCCAAACCGCGAGCCAAGGCCGGAGAAAAAATCAAATCATCTTTATTTAACGAATATTCAATAGCTGATTTTATTTCCGCCAAACCTTCATTATTTGGCATAATTTTTTCATATTCCGCCAATAATGTTTCATTATCTCCATCTTTTGCCAAAAAACTCAAAAGCAAATCAATATTTTTTTCGGCAAAGCCTTTTTCCAACAATTCGCTTTTTACTCCTTCAAAGCCGATTTTGTCCAATTTATCAATGCAAATTATCACTTTGATTTGGCTATCTTGCGCAAAACCGCAATAATTCAACAAATCATTTAAAAATTTGCGGTTGTTTATTTTTATAATAATCGGCAATGAAAATTTTTTAAAAACTTGTTTGGCCAATTGTAAAATTTCGCCGTCAATCATGGTCTCTTTGATTCCAACGGCATCAATATCACATTGCCAAAATTCGCGATAACGTCCAGCTTTGATCGGACCGTCTCTAAAAACACTGCCCATCTGATATCTTTTAAAAGGTTTGCGCAATTGCGGATTGCCACCAATAAAACGTGCAAAAGGCATGGTGAATTCAGTTCGTAAAACCAAATCTCTCTCACCTTGATCCTTTAATTTAAAAGTTTCACGCATGGAGTCAGAATCACTGCCAAGCCCATATTTGCTGGCAAAAAGCTCATATCTTTCTATAATAGGCGTATCAATCGGATTGTAACCAAAAGATTCAAAAGTTTGTTTCAAAACTCTGATCAAAGCATCTTTGGCTATTTTTTCTTCCGGCCCGAAATCTCGCACGCCGCGAGCCGTTTGCAGCAATTCCGATTTCATATTTTTTTGTGGATTTTATTTTTTACTAAATACTCCAAACTATGTTCTATCAACTGTTAAAATGGGGTGGAAGACGGGACTTGAACCCGCGACCCCAGGTACCACAAACCTGTGCTCTACCGACTGAGCTACATCCACCATAAGAACAATAAAATTTTAACGAAAAATTTGTCAAATGTCAAATAAAAAAATTATAATTATGCAATAAAAAAACCGAACGCATGGCGTTCGGCAAAATTATCTCGTTACATTCTATTGACAACTTCATGAACAAAGTCGCTTCTTTCCGATTTGGTCAAAGTAACATGTCCGGAGAATTTTGATTCTCTCATTCGCTGAATAGTGTATGTCAATCCATTGTTAATTTCATCCAAAAACCTATTTTCAATTTGTTCAACATCACCGGTTAAAACAATCTTGGTACCAAATCCTGCTCGGGTCAAACATGCCTTGACTTCTCGTGGCGTCATATCTTGAACTTCATCAACGATAATATACGCATTGTCAACCGTTGAGCCTTTCACAAACAAAATCGGCTCAATAAACAATAGCTGTTCTTTTGGCTTGTCGTTCATGTGTTGGCTCATCACTTCACCACTATCACCGGCGATTTTGGCATACGCATCAAGAATTGGTCTGGCCCAAGGCGCAAATTTTTCTTCCAAGTCTCCGGGCAAGAAACCTAATTCTTTTCCGCCAAGGGTAACATTGGGACGCCAAACTAAAATTTTCTTATAAAGTCCCTTTTTAACCTGATCATAACCAGCCAAAAGAGCCATCAATGTTTTGCCGGTCCCAGCTGCCCCCATAAGGGTAACCATCGTCGTTTGCTGATCCATGCACAACTGATAAGCAAAATTCTGTTCATCATTAATCGGTTTGATAAATTTTCGGAAATCTCCGTCTTTTTTATATGGCTTTTTTGCCCAAATTAAACTGTTATTTTCCTTTTTGTAAATAGCAAAAACAGAAACTTTTCCACGTCCATTATTTGCCCATATTCTTACACATTGATTTGGGTAAAAACTACTAATCAAATCCTGGGGCAAATAATCCAGTGCATTAACAAAATTTTCAGTCGGCAGCCTTGACATCAGGTCATTCATTTCTTCGGGTAAAAGATAATCCAAAACCCCGGTATAAATATCCTGCACCCGATTAACCAAACGATCCTTCTTCCACTCTTCGGCCATAACCTCATTTGCCGAAGCTTTAATTCGCACATTGATGTCATTGGACAACAGAATAACCTGTCGGCCGGTATTGGCATTTTTTTCCGTCTTTTGACGATTTAACGCCACCAGCATAATCCGATTATCAACCTTGTCTTCAATTTCAACTTTTAAAAGACTAAAGTCATGCCCATTATGTTCAATAATCAACAAACCGCCAGAATCAGTAGAAATGCCTTTATCAAGAAATGTTCCCGTTTCTTGACCCGTTCTTCTGTATCGTTCAATTATTCTAGAAACTTCTCGCACGGCCACGCCCACACGCAGATCTCCTTTTAAATTATCCAATTCCTCCAACACGCAAAAAGGAATAATCACGATATTATCACCCAAATCATCAATAACATCCGGATTATGAATCAAAACATTCGTGTCCAAAACATAAATTTTCTTGAATAATGACAATAATTCTGCCTTTTCCATTTTCTTCCTCCAAATAATTTATCAAAATTAACAATCACCACTACCTAAAAATTAATGCCGTTCATTGATTTGCTTTTCCCTTTTTCGCAAATCAACTTTATTTGTCAAGCAACAAAACACTTTTCAATTCTAATTTTTAATCAAAATTTTGTCAATTTTTAATTATTAATTGTAATTTATTAAAAAAAGTCCAGATTTTTGGACTTTTAAATATTTTGCTGTAAGTGGAAGATCCACCTTTCCGCGCCTTTTAAGCCATCGCCTCTAATGCGAAAAACATTAAAAATCAGAGGGAAAGAATGACCTTTGCTTCGTTGAAAAAACTCCACGTCGCGACACTCCACCTCGTAAACAAGATGCTCGCACTTTTGAGAATCAACAATTGTTTGTTTGGGGATAAATCCTCTTTTTCCCATTAAATAGTTATGGATTGATTCATTCGTAAAAGCATCCAAGCACTTCACATAAAAACAACTTTTTTGTCTCATTTATCATCCTCCTATAAAAGACAAAAAACATATTACCATTTATATAAAATCTGTCAACATGACAACTCCCGCACCAAAATTACTCAATCAAAACATCCTCTTTCTTTTCTTTAAAAAATCCCAACATGTCTTCCATAACTTCCACCAACAATTTAAAAGGAGCTTCAATTATCAAATCAAGAAACATGGCAATAACATTGACTTTGGAAAATTTGGTTGACATCCATCGTCCCATGCTTACAAAAGGCAAGGCAAAAAAATCAATAAGCGCGCCGACAAAATTATCTTTTTTATCAACGGCCATAAGTTCTTGCACTGGACGGCGAATTCTGATTCCAAAAAAACTAACCAACGTTAAAAATAATACAAATATAAAACTTGAAAAAACATTAAAGCCCCATTTATGCAAAAGCCAAGCAATAACAGACAAGGAAAAAAGAAATGAGCAGGTATAAATCAAATGAAAAATTCCCTTTACCAACTTCCTCCCAGAATTAGGACTCAAAATTTTGGTTGGTCTGCCTTCACCCAGTCCGGCAGTGATATTTTTGATCTCTTCAATAATTTTGGCCGTATTTTCTTTTTTGGGCATGCGAATCATTATGGCGACAACAAACATGATAAAAGGCGGAAACAAAATATTTACTCCGGCCGTAAAATAATTGACTTCCCCGGCCAAATACCAATCCATAGGAAATTCAATCGCCAAAGCCAAAAGCATTTTGGTAAAAAAAACATAAATTATTGATCTGACAACGCCACGACGAAGTTTAACTTTTACGCTGTTATATCTTTTGGTAATGGCTTTTTTTATTTCCGTCTCCAAAACAGACGGATCATTAAAAATCGCTGCTGTTTTGGATCCATTTGCTTCAACAATATCATTCAAAACCATATAAATGATGCTCTTTTTTTGCATCACTTTTACCAATTTTCTTTGCCACGGAGAAGCAATTTGTTTATTTATTTTTTCTATTAATTTATTTAAATTGTTGGCTACTTCATTGACTATTTTTACATCTCCTTCTCGCCAACCCGGATAATATAATGTCAAAAGCATATATTGCAACATCGCTTCATCCCATTTAAAAAGCGTTCTATGGCAAGCCAAATAAAGCTGCAAATCATTTTCCTTTTCGGACATCTCTGAAAACAGTTGGAATTTCGGTTTTACCATGGAAAAAAGCAAATTGATAAGCGCTTTTTCTTTTTTGTGCGGAATCAAAACTTCTTCTATCTCAACCGCGGCCATTTGCAAAATGCTACGAAAAGTTTTTTTGCTGATCTTGCCTTCAATTTCTCTCGCTTGATTCAATAAAATATTATATTTATCTATAATGACATCAACCACGCCAATCATTTTTTTTGGAACGCCAATTTTCAAATAACCGCCGCGAATCAACTCCTGCAAAAGTTGCTCCGTCATGTTTTCATTATGATACTTTTCCAACAAATAATTTTCCATTATCGCCTTTTCATAAACCAATTTGCGTTTTAAAATGCGAAAAATGGCATTTTTCCTGATCAAGTGCTCTTCTTGATAATCAACGGCATTTCTGATTTTTTCATAAACCAAAGCGGCTTTGGCCACGACTTCATTCACTTTTATTTTTTCTCCTCCATCATCGGGCACTATCGGTTCGGCGTAAGCTTGAATCAATCTATCAATGATTTTTGGCATATTTGAAATGTTATAAATGAATTATAACAAAAGTTTACAAATTTTTAAAATTTACTTTTAAATAAAAAACATCAACAAACCCAACCCAACCAAAAATAACCCCAAAAACAACCGCAAAACGCGTTTTTTACCCTGTCGCCATTTTTCAAATTTCTCCGGAGGCAAGCCGAAATAAACGGACAGCAAAATCAATATCAATGGCAAAATAAAAATCAAATTATAAAACAATAAATAAACAACGGCCGCCGAATAACTGCTTTTATCAGCCAACAAAGACAAAATCGCCAAATAAACTCCGCCGGTGCATGGCAATTCAAATATAGCCACCAGAACTCCCAAAATCAAAGCGGCCGGCAAAGTCGCTTTTTTGATATATTTTTGCAAAATTATTTTTTTTGATTCCGGAATAGCCAAAAACGGTTTTTCATCAAAAAATCCATTTTTTATATTTATCAAACCGAAAAAAATTGAGAGCGTGGCCGTAAAAATATAAAAAAAATTACTAATATGAACACTGGAAACAAAACTTAACAAACCCAACCCCGCCAAAAAATAAACAACATAAATCATAAAAATATAAACCGCTCCGATAACAAGCATTGTCCGCCTATTTTTGATGGCGTTTAAATACATAATTAAAAAAATCAAAACAGCGAAGGCGCAAGGATTTATTGAATCAATTAAAGCGGAGCTAAATATAATTGACCAAGTTATTGAAGTCATATAAGCAAACGGCAGGTAGGGCAAATCGCGACTATCCTTTACTGCCTAATTTATTTAAATACTTTATAATTTTAGCAAATTTTAATAATTTTGTTAAATAAAAAACCGAATCGCTTGGGATTCGGCAATGTTAATCACTCTCCGATTATTTTTCATTTTCAAAAACCAAACCATTTTCAATTTGATAATATTTCATTTTTTTGATTAATGTTCGGTTGTCTCCGTCAATAATTATGGCCAATTCAATTTTTCCGCAAATTTCTTTGTTTTCATTTTCGGAAAAATCAATTAAACAAAACAAATGATCTATAAGCAAATTGAACAACACCGCCCGACTTTCAAAATACACTCGCCAACGATTTCTAATGAGATATTCAACAAAAAATTTCTTAAAAGCCTTGTCCGTGCGCAATCTGATTTTCAGCGCTCTGACATTTTCGCTTTCCAATAAAATCCATCCCCAAAAATCAGAAATCGTTTTTTCTCGGTTTTTCTTTTTCTTTTCAGCCATTTGCAATCTGGCTTTTGCCAAATCAATAATCTTGCCTTTTTGAATCATGTTCTCCTCCTTGCATTTTTAATGAACAACAAAATGATTTTATGACAACAACATTTTTCTGTCAAACGTTGAGTAAAAACAAAACGCCGCCGATAAATGATTCAAATTTTGAATTCATTTATTCGGCGGCATTTGAGTAGCGGGAAAATCGTCAGCCCCTAAAGGCTCGGTTTTCTTCATATGTTTACTGATTTTTGCGCCTCCAAGCTTTTGGCTTTCTTGGCGACTTTTTTCTTGTCCCTAATGTTAAACAAGTAAGTGGCGGTCATGGTGCCGACAGCGCAACCCAAAGCGTACAAAGCGATTAAAGCGAAATTATCCAAATCATTAATCACTTGATTCAGCACATAGTACCAAATCAAAATGTTAACTACTGTTATCGCTCCGCTCATCAAAACTTTGGTTTCTGAAACAACTTTGGTCCAGCAAGCGACTATCAACATTTCCAAAACCCCAACAAAAAATAAGGCCATAGGGATTTTGATTTAACTGTAAATTTACACAATTTAGCGCCAACCTTTAATCTTGCGCCAAAAAGGCTTTTGCAAGCAACTACATTATAAACAAAAAAAATCGTTTTGTCAACGATTTCAATCCCTAATTTAAACTAATTTTAGCTAAATTCAACAACGCACCACCAAAAGCCGTAAATTTAGCTATTTTATCTTTCCGCAATTAATTGACCACAAGCCGCTTTGATTTCACTGCCAAAGCTATATCTTTCCGTCACATTTACCCCTCTCTCCATTAAAAATTTTTTGAATTTTTTGATCGTTTCAATGGATGAACATTTATAACCGCAATCAGTTTGATTATATCTAACCAAATTGACATGAAATAATTTTTTTTTCATTAACTTTGTCAACAAAATCGCGTCATCAATCCCATCGTTAAAATTCTCCAGCATCAAATATTCAAACATGACTTTGCGATTTGTTTTTTGGATATAATAATTCACCGAATCAATGATTTCCAAAATGGAAAAATCTTTTGCCAATGGAATTATTTTTTTTCTTTTTTCATCATCGGCCGCATGCAACGAAACCGCCAGATTTATTTCCGTCTGCCAATCAGCAAATTCTCTTATTTTTTCCGGGATACCAACAGTGGAAATTGAAATATGCCGATTACCAAGATTGAAATATCCTTTATTTTTAATCAGTTCAATCGCTTTTTTCACATTTTGCATATTCAAAAAAGGCTCACCCATTCCCATGAAAACAATATTGGTCAATAATCTATTTTCCTTTTTTAAAATTCTAACAAATAACAAAATTTGCATTAGTATTTCCCATTCAGTCAAATTTCTTTTTAAACCCATTTGACCGGTCGCACAAAAAGCGCATTTGATCGCGCAACCTATTTGACTGGAAACACAAATGGTATTGCGACCTTTTTCATAACGCATCAAAACCGTTTCCACTTTTTGCTTGTCATCAAAAGTAATCACTGCTTTTGAAGTCGCGTCATCCGTAGAAGTTAAAATTTGCGCATCAATTTGCAACGGACAAGTTTCATTTAATTCTTCTTGCCAATCTTTTGGCAAGGAAGTCGCGTCCGACCAATCGGTAATCAAATTTTTAAAAACAAATTCTCGCGCTTGAGCCAAACGAAATTTCGGTTTATCGTAAAAATATTTTTCTATTACTTGCCAATTCACAAATTAACTGTTTTTAATTTTATAAAATATTATTCCAGCCGACACCCCGACGTTCAGTGATTCCATCTTTGACGAAATTTCAATTTCCACTGATTCGGTCAAATAATTTTTGACATCCTCGGTCAAACCACTAGATTCCGAGCCTAAAACCAAACAAAAATTTCTCGGCCAATTAAAATCACTTAATTTCAAACTTTTTTCTTTGATTTCCGCGCCAATTATTTTTAAATTATTCTTGACAAATTCTTGTAAAACAGTTTGCTTTTTATCAAAAGCGAAATTTAATTTAAAAATCGCGTCTTTGGCGGCTTGCACGGTTTTGTGGCCATAAATATCAGCGCAAGTTTCATCCGTTATTACATTTATAAAATCAAAAGCCACGGCCGAACGCAAAATTGTTCCCAAATTACCGGGATCATTTATTCCATTTAAATAAATTATCGGCTTTTGCAAATCCAAAACGGTTTTCTTTTTTTTATAAACCGCCAAAAATCCGACATTGCTTTCCAAGTTTGACATTTTCGCCAAAACTTCAGGAAAAACCAAATTCACAATATTCGCATATTTTTTCACAGATTCAACCTGATGACCGCGCCAAAATTCGTCAGTCAAAAAAAGATATTCCGGCTCAATTTCTGAACTGTCAAAAAATATTTTTGGGTTTTCCACCACAAACAAACCCGATTCATCGCGATATTTTTTTTGCGACAATTTGGCGATTTTTTTTATGAGTTCATTGTCTTTACTGTCAATTCTTTTGAATTCCATAGTTTATTATAATTCTTAACTGTAAATTCATTTTTTTAAAATCATTTCTCTATACAAAAAATATTATTCTATTCCGTTGCTTTATTTCTATGCTCGAGACTGACATAAAAAACTTTTTCTTTGGGGTCATAATAAAAACCGGCATTTTCCAATTCCGACAAATTATCTTTTTCCGTGATATCCGGATCAATCAACTGATATTTCTGCAAATAATCCAACGTATATTTGGGAAACCAAGTTGGTTTTTGTTTTTGAAACTCCTCAACTATCTCCAATGCTCGCATGGATATTTCCTCCACGGCAGAGTCACTGTTTACCGGAATATTCAAATGCGCCATTTTGTGTCCGCCGACCTCCCAAATCTCACCGATTTTTTTTGTAATATTTTTATTTTCTTCTGACAAACTATCATAATCAATTAATATATTTACTTTACCAGCTTCAACATCACGAGGGGTTGCTGATGATGAAATCGTTTTTATATTCTTATCATAAAGCTGCTCACACGCCTTTAACAAAGGCACTTCAACATAATCTTTAATCATTTCTTTCCGTGTAAATAAAACATTTGCCGTTTCACATATCAGTTCAACATCAACAACCATTTGCTTTATTTTTTTTGATTTTTCACCAATTCCTAATAAATTTTCGTTCATAAAAAATTAAATCCTGGAACTTCCCATTTCTCTTAACTTCTTTATTCTATCCTCGATCGGCGGATGAGTGGAAAAAAGTCTGGCTAATTTTTGACCGTTAAACGGATTGGCGATAAATAGATGCGCCGTGGCCGTTGAGGCTTTTTTCATTGGTGCATTTTCAAAGGCAATTTTTTCCAATGCGCGAGCCAATCCTTCCGGATATCTAGTCAAAAGAGAACCAGAAGCGTCAGCCAAATATTCTCTTTTGCGCGAAATGGCCAACTTAATCAACTGGGCAATTATCGGCGACAAAATCAATAAAATCAAACCAATAATTAAAAATATCGGACTGCTACCGCCTTCTTCGCGATCACTGCCACGACGTCCAAGAAAACCAAACCGCAATCCCCAATCAATCAAAATAGAAATTGTGCCAACCAAAACGGCCACCAACATCATCAATCTGATGTCATAATTTTTGATATGGGAAAGTTCATGCGCGATAACGCCTTCCAATTCTTCGTTAGCTAATTTTTGTAAAGCGCCGGTGGTAACAGCGATTGATGAAATTTCTGGTTTTCTACCAGTGGCAAAAGCATTAATCGCCGGATCGTCCATAATATAAATTTTTGGTATTGGCTGACCGGAAGTTAAACAAAGATTTTCCACCATATTATAAAGATATGGATTTTGCTCTTTGGTAATTTCTTTGGCGCCATTAACAGACAAAGCGATTTTGTCACCGCTGAAATACAAAATGGACGTCATAATCAAAGAAATCATTAAAGCGATCATAACAAAACCGTATGGATATTGACCTTGACTCTGCCCATTGATCAACCCCAACAAAAAACCAATCATCGCGACAAAAATCACGAAAATAAAAATCAATAAAACCGATCTTCTTTTGTTGGAATCAATTTGCGAATACATAACAGAGTTTATAAAGTTAAAAGTTTCAAAGTTTTTAAAGTTATTTTGACTTTTTTACTTTATAAACTTTATAAACTAAAATTTCACTTCAACATTACCTTTTTCACTTTCGTCGGCTGCAAAAAAATCATATTTAACGAATTTTAACATATTAGCCACCAAATTGCTTGGGAAAACTTGAATTTTGGTGTTGAAATCTCGCACATTGCCATTATAAAATCTTCTGGAAGCTTGGATTTTATTTTCTGTGTCACTCAATTCATCTTGCAACTTGGCAAAATTTTCAGAAGCTTTTAAATCAGGATATGATTCGGCCACGGCAAACAATGATTTTAACGCGCCACTCAATTCATTTTCCACTTTGGCTTTTTCTTCAACTGACATATTGGTATTGTCATGAGCGCTCATCGCGGAAACGCGCGCGGCCGTCACTTTTTCCAAAGTATCGGCTTCATGTGTCATGTAACCCTTAACAGTATTAACCAAATTAGGAATTAAATCATAACGTCTTTTTAGTTGCACATCAATATCCGAATAAGCTTCGTCAACACGATTTTTCATGGCTATTAAGCCATTATAAAGAGCAATAAGCCAAAACACCAGCACGACGGCCAAGGCCAAAATCGCATAAGTAATGGTCATAATTTTTCTTTTAATTTTTAAATTAACAAAATTATTATAGCAAAATTCCAGTTTTTTTCAAATAATCTTTTTAATCATTATTTTTTAAAAATTCTTGACCTTTTAAATCTTTTGGCAAATATTCCTGTTTTTCCGCATAATCAAAATCCGGACTGTATTGATAATCCGCGCCATAACCCAGTTCTTTCATCAATTTTGTTGGCGCGTTACGCAAATGTAATGGCACAGGCAACGCGCCACTTTTTTCTATTTCCGCCATGACTTTTTCATAAGCCGTATAAAGTTCATTTGATTTTTTGCATTTGGCCATATAAACAGCGGCTTGCGCCAAATTAACTCCACATTCCTGCAATCCGATAAAATGACAAGCTTGATACGCGGACACGGCCTGATCCAAAGCTCGCGAGTTTGCCAAGCCAACGTCTTCGGACGCAAAACGAATCAATCTTCTGGCAATAAAAAGCGGATCTTCGCCACTCCTAATCATCCGCCCCAACCAATACAAGGCAGCATTTGCATCCGAGCCACGCATAGATTTGTGCAAAGCGGAAATGATATTGTAATGTTCTTCGCCATTTTTATCATACAAAATATTGGCGCGTTGCAACGCTTGCTTGATATTTTCTTCCGTTATTTGCTGATTTAAACTTGATGCATATTCCAAAATATTCAAAGCCGTGCGCGCATCACCTTGCGACATTTCAGCGATTAAATTTATTTCTTTTTCGGAAATTATTAAATTTTTGTGTTTTAAACCGCGTTCATCAACCAGCGCGTTTTGCAAAATTTTGACAATATTATCTTTGGCCAAACTTTTTAAAACAAAAACGCGACAGCGCGACAACAATGCTCCGCGAATTTCAAAACTGGGATTTTCCGTGGTCGCGCCGATTAGAATTATTTTCCCTTTTTCCACGGCTTTTAACAACGAATCTTGTTGCGTTTTATTCCAACGATGAATTTCATCAACAAATAAAATCGTTTTGATATTCAGCCGACTATTTTGATCGGCTTTTTCCAAATGTTCTCGCAAATCTTTTAATCCGGAATCAACGGCGGAAATTTCAATAAAGTCAGCTTTGGTCGCTTTGGCAATAATATTGGCCAAAGTCGTTTTGCCCGTTCCCGGCGGTCCCCAAAAAATCAAACTGGGCACTTCGTCTTTTTCAATTGCCAATTTCAAAAGTGAAGTCGGACCGACGACTTCTTCTTGACCAAAAAATTCCTGCAAATTTTGTGGCCGCAAACGATCGGCCAGCGGTTGATAAAGCATAAAATAAAAGTAGTGAGTGGTGAATTTTTGTCACCCTGAATTTGCTCCAGAGTATGCTCAAAACTCATTACTCACTACCTGCCTGCCGGCAGGCAGGCTCACCACTCACATTTTTTTTATTCATTCACTCTTTCGCAATATTCACCATCTTCGGTATTCACCAAAACAACATCATCAGGTCTGATAAAAATCGGTGCGCGAATAACCAATCCGTTTTCCAAAGTAACGTCTTTCATCAAACGTCCGGAACTGGTGGTGTCACCTTTTACGGCCGGAGGAGCTTCAGCTACTTTATATTTAACTTTTACCGGAATTTCAATGGAAACCACATTATTGTTAAACATAACCGCGCGAATTTCCATCCCTTCCAATAAATATTTCCCCGAATCACCGACAATATCTTCTCCCAATTCAATTGTTTCATACGATTCATTATCCATAAACGAATATAATGAGCCGTTTTTGTATAAATATTGCACGCGACGATTTTCCACTTCCACCACATCAACGGCTTCCCCGCTTTTATAGGTTTGTTCAATATTTTTACCGGTGGTTAAACTGCGCATTTTTACTCGGACAAAAGCCGATCCCTTGCCCGGACTCACAAATTTGGCTTCAGCAACCACAAAAAAGTCGCCATTGTGTCTGATCACCACTCCTTTGCGGACATAAGTTGTGTCTAACATATTTTTGTTATTTTATTAATAAAACAAATCTTTCATCCCCAATGTTAACATATTATTTATCTCTTCGCAACCGGTCAAAGCCATAATCAACCGATCAACTCCGAGCGCTATTCCAGCGCATTCAGGCAAACCAATTTTTAAAGCATCAATAAAATTTTTATCCAAATCATACACTTGTTTTTTTGAATAAGAACGAATCACTCTTTCTTTTTTCAATCTTGTTTCCTGCTCTTTTGCAGAAGTAAGTTCCGAATAAGCATTTGCCAACTCCAACCCGCGAAAATAAATTTCAAAACGCTCCGCATATCGTTTATCTTTTTGACAAATTTTGGAAAGCGCAGCCATCGGAGCCGGATAGTTGTAAACAATAGTCGGCTTATCAAAACCCAAATGCGGTTCAATTTTCTCCAAAAAAACTCGGTAAAAAAGTTCTTCAAATCTTTCATTTGCGGAAAATTTTATTTTCAACTTACGACAAAGCTCTGTCATTTTTCGTTCGGTCAAGTATTTGTCCAAATCAACATGCGCATATTTGGCAAAAAGTTGCTTCACGGAAATTCTTTGCCAATTTTGATTGATAAAATCAAATAACTTTTTATCAATGAATTTAAATTTTGAATTTTTTAACTCTTTACTTAAAAATTTAGTCAAAGCTTCCGCATCATCCATGATTTTTTTATAATCAACTCCAAGGCGATACCACTCTATCATGGTAAATTCCGGATTATGATGCCCACCAAAACTTTCATAATCACGAAAAGTTTTGCCAAGAAAAAATATTTTATCAAAACCGGCGGCCAGCATTTTTTTCATGGTATACTCCGGTGAAGTATGCAGATAACCGACAAACTCTTGGCCATTTTCATCATGCACAGTTATGGCCATCGGTTCAATGTTCGGTTCTTGACCCGGATATTTGACAATTAACGGCGCTTCAATTTCAGTAAATCCTTGTTTATCAAAAAATTCTCTTATTTTTTTTAAAATAAAAAATCTTTTTTGTAATATTTTTTTTCGTTCACTTATTTTTAAAACATGTGAGGACATATGAACGGTTGATCTTTTTCAAAATCCGGTACAAAATCTTCGGAAGAATCAAATTCCTGACAAAAACCGTTTTTTAACCCGAGTTCCAATTGATAATCAAGTACTTGGGCAAATTCATCATGATTCAATTTGCGATTTATTTCCAAAAAATTTTCAACAAACAAAGGCAGATACTGATTCATCAAACTTACATGAATTCCTTTGTCAATTTCAGCCAATTTTTGCAAAACCCCAAAACTGTTGGCCAAATTATTTGGCAAAACCAAATGACGAACCAACAAACCTTTAACGGCCAAACCGTTTTCTGCAATTTTTAAATTACCAACCTGATCAAACATTTCCTTAAGCGCTTTTTGAGTTGTTTCAAAATAATCTTTCACTCCGGAATATTTAAAAGCGACTTCATTATCAGAATATTTGAAATCCGGCAAATAAATATCCACTAAATCTTTTAATCTTCGCAAATCCTCTACTTTTTCGTAACCGTTTGAATTCCAAACAACCGGAATTTGCAGGCCGTTTTGTTTGGCGAGTTTCAACGCTTCAATAATTTGCTCCTGCCAAATAGTCGGCGTTACCAAATCAATGCAAACACAATTTTCGTTTTGCAGTTCCAATATTTTTTTTGCCAAATCGTCAACAGAAATCATTTGGCCAATAAAACCTTGCGAAATTTGTTTGTTTTGACAAAAAACACAGTGCATATTGCAACCGCAAAAAAAAATCGCGCCGGCGCCTTGGTCTTTATTTCCCACTAACGGAGGTTCTTCGCCAAAATGTTTGCCACAGTATGCTACTTTTATTATTTTATTCGGCATACTGCAAGTTTATAAAGTGAAAAGTTTATAAAGTTCATAAAGTTTTTTTAACAGCATCTCCCACCAAAATCGCCGTACTCCAACAAACTTGCAAATTATATCCGCCGGTTGGACCGTCCAAGTTTAAAATTTCACCGGCTAAAAACAGATTCTCAATTATTTTTGATCGCATGGTTTGCGGATCAACTTCGGACAGCGAAACTCCACCGGTGGTAATAATCGCTTCGTCCCAACCGCCCAAACCGCTCACCGTCAAAGTGAAATTTTTTAAAAGTTGCGCCAAAGTAAATCGTTCTTCGCGAGTAATCAAATTAACTTTTTTATTTTCATCAATTTGTGACAGTTTCAAAAATGTGGCGATCACTTTTTGCGGCAATAAATCATTTAATGCGTTTCTGAATTGTTTATTGTTGTATTTTTGAAAATCGTTCTGCAATCTTTTATCCAATTCCACTAATGTCAACGCCGGTTTAAAATCAATTTTTAATTGATACTCTTTGTTAAATTCAACAAACCGACTTAAACTCAAAATAATGGGTCCGCTCATTCCTCTATCGGTAAACAAGGCTTCACCGAATTTTTTATCAAGCACTTTTTCATTTTGCCAAAGTGAAATTTCCACATTTTTCAAGCTTAATCCTTGCAAATTTTTGACGAATTTTTCTTTTATCAAAATCGGCACCAATGCCGGACGCGGTTTGACAATCGTGTGTCCCATTTTTTTTAACCATTCATAACCATCGCCAGTTGAACCAGTGGCCGGATATGATTTCCCACCAACAGCAATTAAAAAATTCTCCGCTTCCACTTCTTCACCATTGGATAAAACTGCTTTTTGAATTATTTTATTTTTAACTACGAAATTCTTTACTGCGGCTTCTATTTTTATTTCCACTTTATTTTGTCTCAAATATTCAATTAAAACTTTTAAAACATCATAGGCTGAATCACTTAACGGAAATACTCGTTGACCTTCCTCAACTTTTAATTTCAATTTACGCGATTCAAAAAAATTAATGGTTGCTTCCACGTCAAAATTATTGAGCGCTTTGGTTAAAAAACGACCATTGCCACCAAATTTTTTGATAAACTCGCGCCAATCATCAGTCTTATTGGTAATATTGCAACGTCCTTTGCCGGTGATTAAAAGCTTGGCGCCCAAACCGTGATTTTTTTCCAACAAAATAACTTTGGCGCCGTTTTCCGCAGCGCGTCCGGCAGCCATCATTCCAGCCGGCCCGCCACCGATTACACAGAGATCATATCGCATATTTGAATATTAATTTTAACAAAACAAACATAGCACATTTTTGCTAAAATTGCAAAACATTGACATTCTGTTGAATTTATGATTAAATTCAGTTTCCAGTTCGTTCACAACCAAGGAGGTTTTTAATGGAAGATTCTGGAGAAAAAGTTGTTTATTCATGTCCAACAAAACCGTAGGAGGTCAAAATGGACGACAAAAGAAAATTGGAAATCGCGATGAAACTTCTCAAATCAGTTATAAAGAAAAACGGTATCAAACTGAATAACTTAAGAGAAGAAATGATATTACAATCAAACGCTCTCCAAAAGAACTTTATGAATTTTACAATCCTATTCTTCGTGAAATTTTTGAAGAAATCATGATTTATCACGAACTTCCGGAAAAAAAGGACGCATAAATGAAAAACGACAAAGTATCTTTATTATCTGAACAAAGGCGGTTGGAGATCGCCATGTCTTTGATAAAAAGAAGAATAGAAAAGGATGGCGGAATAAAATTGCAAGAAAATTTCAAAGAATTATGTAATGAAATGGCCCGACAACTGGAAGGCAATATCACGGGCGATGAACTATTTGAATTTTATCGCCCGATAATCAAAGAATATTGCGCAAAAATGTTGCGCGAATAAATAAAAAACCATGATTAAATCATGGATTTTTTTTATTCAATTTCCTTTGCCAGCAATAATTTACCTTTCGTTTCATAATCAGCCAGACCGCGATTGCTCATTTCCAAAATATAATCGGCCAATATTTTTTTTCTATCTTCTTTTTCTTCAATAAAATTTAAATTACGACTTATAATTTCATAATGAATTTCTTCGCGTTTTTTTTCGTTTTCTATTTGCAACCACAAATTATTTTCTAACGACCAACGTAAAAACTCTTGATCATTTTTTTTATTTTCAATTTCTTTTAACAAATTTTCTTGAATAATTCGCAAATCCAAATCGCTGTAATCATCTTTGTTTAATTTATTTTTTATCGGCTCAATCATTTTTTGCAAATATGAATCAACATTATCGGGATCATAAATAATATCTTCAACCAAAAAAGCTGGTTTCATTTGCAAAATAACTTTTGTCGGATTTTTCTTTAAATTAAAATCATGAACGGTTTTTAACAATTTTTGGGCCTGCCCAAAACTCAAATCCGTTTGAACGATTTTATAAATCAAATATTGCCAAGGCCAACTGAATTTTGAGGTTATTTTTTCCAAATGATTAACCAAAACATATTTGATAAAGTTGGAATGATTGCGCGCGCGTTGAGGTTCACCGATAGCGTAGCTTTGTCTATTGCGCAACCAACGCATCGTGGAAATAGTCGGAAAATTCAACTCTCTCAATATTCCCATGGTTTCCGAAAAACCGACAACAACCAAATAATCGGCTTTTTGTCCAAGGATTTTTTCAATTTGTTCAACTCCATATTCTAAACTGACTAAACCGCAAGAATTTGAAACATAATAATCGCTTGGTAAATAAGCGCCTTTTGGCAATGGCGCGTATGTGCCTCTTGGCACAGCCGTTATTTTAATTTCCCTTTTTTGACGATCAATCTCCATGAATTGAATGGCGTCGCAATGACCATTGTTAACACCAACGCGACTATCCAAACCGATAAAAAGTATTTTTACCAAATTGTCATCGCCAAAGACATCATCATTTTTATTAAGCGAAAGTTGCTGACTTTCAATTCTTGTCTGCAAATATTGTTCCAAATGCTTGTCTTTTTGACGACTGGCTTCGGCTTGGTTGATTTTTGGACGATAAATAAAAAACCAATAAAAACTGCAGACCAAAACAGCCAAAATCATTATAAAAATGAGAATCCACTTTCTTTTTTGATTCATACAATTATATTGTAGCTAGCAATTTCAACTTAGTAAAACAACGATTTTCCACAGTTTAGAACAACTGGAAATTTAAAGCAACCACTTTACAATTTTTTTTTGTTTTGCTATTATAATTTTGCTTGAACTAACCTTAATTTTATATTCCGAGGTAGCTCAGTGATACCTGCCGGCAGGCAGGGAGCAGTAGACTGTTAATCTATTTAATTTAAACATGGAAAACAACTACTGGGTTTATTCTATAAAAAGTTTAAAAAACGGAATATTATATGTTGGGATGAGTAAAAATATTGAAAACCGTTTAAAATGTCATAACTCAGGACAAGTTTTCTCCACGAAAGGACACAGACCATGGGAATTAATTTATAGTGAATTTATTGGAAGTAGAAAATTAGCAAGAAAAAAAGAAATCTATTTAAAATCTGGTTCAGGAAAAGAATTTTTAAAAAATTTATCACAAAATAATTTATTCCGAGGTAGCTCAGTGGTAGAGCAGTAGACTGTTAATCTATTGGTCGTGGGTTCGACCCCCACCCTCGGAGCCAAACAAAAAAACTGAAATTAATTTCAGTTTTTTTGTTTATATTTCTAATAATCTCTCAATTTTTCTATACCCGGCAACTGTTGAACTTTTTCCAAAGCCTTGGCTTCTATCTGACGGATACGTTCGCGCGTCACGTCAAATTCTTGTCCAACTTCTTCCAAGGTATGCGAAACACCATCAGCCAAACCAAAACGCATTTCCAAAATTTTTTGTTCTCTCGGTGACAGCTCCCGAATCACTTTTAAAACATAATCCTTGAGCAAACTCAACGCGGCCGAACGATCAGGACTGACATTTTTCACATCTTCAATAAAGTCTTCCAATGTTGAATCCTCATCATCATCGCCAACGGATGTTTCCAAAGAAATGGTTTCTTGCGAAATTTTCATGATATATTTGACCTTTTCCACATTCTCTTCCATTTCCGCGGCAATTTCTTCCGGTAATGGTTCACGTCCCAGATCCTGAATCAATCTTCTTTCTATTTGATGAAATTTATTTATTGTTTCAACCATATGCACCGGAATTCTGATTGTTCTGGATTGATCGGCCAAAGCGCGCGTAATCGCTTGACGAATCCACCAAGTCGCATAAGTGGAAAACTTATAACCTTTGCGATATTCAAACTTTTCCACGGCTCTAAACAAACCAATATTGCCTTCTTGAATCAAATCAAGCAAGGACAGACTTTTACCGACAAATCTTTTGGCAATGGATACCACCAATCGGAGGTTGCTTTCAATTAATTTCTTTTTGGCTTCTATATCGCCTTTTTCATTTCTTTTGGCTAGCGATAACTCTTCTTCACCTTTTAACAAAGAAATTTTACCAATTTCTCGCAAATACATTTGGATTGAATCAGCGGATAAATCAGCCATGATTGACATCGCTTTGGCGGAAACGGCCGGTTTGGCGACTTTATTTATTGTCTTGTTGAATTCATCTTTTCTACCCAAAATTCCTCCTTTCATTTCTATAAGTTGAACACCCAAGCCATCAAGGTCATCCAAAAAATCCTCATAAACATTCAAATAATCTTCTACAAAACAAAAAACCCGAATAATTTCCTCTTCGGTCAAAAATCCGCGACTTCGGCCTTTGTCTTTGAGCATTTTTATCTGCGTCAACTCGGGCGGGACGGACTTTTCAATTTTTTTTACCGGAGCCTTGATGATTTCTCCCTTTCTTTTTGGAGATAAATTCTTTTTTACCTTTAAAAAGGTTGTAAATAATTTTTTTTGAACAGCTTTGGAGGCTGTTTTGTTTTTCGGCTTTAAGACCGATTTTTTAGATTGTTTTGCCGGCTTGAAAGCCATATTAAAACAAGTTTATAAAGTTCATAAAGTTAGTAAAAGATAAAATCCAAATAACTTTATAGACTTTAAAAACTTTTAACTTTATAAACTCACCAGATGATCATTGTGCTCTTTTAACTTTTTTAAAATCATCTGAATTTTTTCCGGTTGTTCAAGATTTTCCGATTTATTTAATTCTTCCGTATAATACGCGATTTTTTGCCGATGAAAATTTTGATTGAAAGAATTTAGCAAAGCCAACAACTCTTCGGAGATTTTGGTTTTATCAAAATTTTCATAGTTTTTTTCAAAATATAACAACATTTCATCAAAATTTTTACGCTGTTCGGCCTTTAAAGATTCCGCCAGTTTCTTCCAAAAAATCGGCAAATCCATTTCAACTGATTGATTATAAAACAAAATTAAACTTTTGTAAAATTCCGCCAAAAAATCATCCTCAATCATTTCCGCAGTTATTCTTGGGATAATCAATGACAAATGTTGCGGATTGTTGGCGACAATTGAAAATATCCTATACAAAACATCTTTTTCCGAAGAAATTAACTGCTTTTTTTCAATATTTTCCTCCCCTGTCATCAATGATTTTTTTGATGAAATCAAACGATTGTTTTCTGTTTTATTTCCCAACGATTGCCACAAAACATCCAAACTCACGCCTGATATTGCCGAAAGTTTTTTTAGCCAATGCTCTTGTTCAATTTTATCTTTTATTTGACGTATTTTTTTTAATATAAATCCCACCGCTTCTTTTTTGGTGGAAATATTCGCCAAATTTTCATCCGTCAAATGTTTTTCAAAATAAAACATCATCACTTCTTTTGCTTCGCGCAAAGATTTTTCCCACGCCGGCAAATCTTTTTTTAAACACTCATCAGGATCTTTGCCCGATAAAATTTTTATAACTTTCACATTCATTTCTTCGGCCAAAAGTAAATCAATACTTCGTTCAGCGGCTGTTTGTCCGGCCGAATCTTGATCAAAACACAATGCGACATTATTGGTATATCTTTTTAACAACAGAATTTGTTCAGACGTCAACGCCGTGCCGGAACAAGCTACTACATTTTGATAATTAAATTCATGACAAGTGATCGCGTCCATATTTCCTTCAACAATAATCGCATAATTTTTTTCACGAATTTGCGATTTCGCCCGATCCAAAGCGAATAAAATCTTGCCTTTGTGAAAAATCTGACTTTCCGGAGTATTGACGTATTTGGCCGATTCTTCATTTTTTAAAGCGCGTCCGGTAAATCCAACAATGTTGCCATGAACATCCGTTATAGGAAACATCACCCGATCGCGAAAACGATCATAAAACCCATAACCGCTTTCTTTTTTCACCGTCAATCCGGCCAAAAAGATTTCTTGCTCGGTAAATTTCCTACTTTGCAAAAATTTATTCGTTTCATCCCAAGAATCCGGAGCGTAGCCGATTTTAAAATTTTCAATTGTTTCCTTTTTTACTTGTCTCTTTTGCAAATAAATCAATGCTTTTTCACCAGAACCGCTTTTTAATTTTTCTTGCCAAAACAAAGCGGCAGCCGCGCAAATATCCAACAATCGGTTGCGTTGACTGGCCGCTTCCGGATTAAATTCAGACAAAACCACACCCGTTTTTTTGGCCAATAATTTTAAAGCTTCCGGGAATTCCAGCCCCTCCATTTTTTGCGCAAAAGTAAAAATATCGCCATGAGCTCCGCACCCAAAACAATGAAAAGTTCCGCGATCCGGAGAAACAAAAAAAGACGGCGTTTTTTCTTTATGAAAAGGACAGCGGCCTTTGTAATTAATGCCGGTCCTTTTTAATTCCAAATATTCGCCGACAAAAGTCAAAATATCCAATTTTTGTTTGATTTCTTCTTTCGGCTCCATATGCAAAATCAACTTATCATTAAATCAACCGAAAATCAACCGATTTTAAAACTTTATTTTTATAAAAACAAAAAAAATGTTATAATAAAAAAAAATAAAAATTTTATGCAAATTCCAGAAACGCTAAATGATTTGAAAAAAACAGCTAATCTAAAAAATGGCGCACCGGTCATGCCAAAAGAAATAAGAACTTTTGGCCAAAAGGCAGCGGATAAAGTTACCGGCTTTTGCGGCAGTTGGACTTTTATAATTTCCGTACTTACCTACATTGCCATTTGGGTAACTTTGAATTTAACGGCTTGGACTTATCAATGGGATCCTTGGCCGTTCATTATTTTAAATTTGACTTTATCCTGTTTGGCCTCACTGCAAGCTCCAGTTATCTTGATGAGCCAAAATCGCCAAAACCAAAAAGACAGGTTAAATCAACGCTATGATTACTTGATAGATCGCAAATCTTCACGCGACATTGAAAAATTATTAAAAGAAGTTAAAGATTTAAAAAAACAAATTTCCAAAATCAAATTTTAATTCCGTAAATTTCAGCAATAATCGCCGTTATTCTTCTGGCTTCATCTTCAACCAAAGGGCCGTCGTATTCTCCGGAATGCGCTCGGCCTTTTATGTATGAAGCCTGTTTTTGATCCAAATGCAGATCCACTTCAAACCGATCCGGCAGTTCCATAAGATAAATATGAAAACGCGGATAATTATCAACTCCCAATTTCCGAGTATAACTTAATTTTTCGTATTCTTGATCAAACCATTCTCCATAACCCGATCTTCTGATCAGTTCTCTCGGTTTGATATTTTTTAACGGGAAATAAAATTTCATATTTTTTTTCTAAAAAGTTTTTTATAAATTTCTCCAATAACCAAGACCAAAAAGCCAAAAGCTAAAATTATCAACCAATCTTTTGCCTTAACTGGCGCCAAATGCAGATATTTATTTAACGGAGAATAAACGGCGGTAAATTGCATTATTATGGAAATCAGCACTGCTCCAAATAAATATTTGTTGCGAAAAAATTTATTTTTGAAAATTGACTTGACGCTTCTGACATTTAACACATTAACCATTTGCAAAAAAACTAAACAGTTAAAAGCCATGGTGCCTGCATAAACAGAGTCATAGGAAAACATACGAAAAACAATAAAAGACAACCCTGCCATTACACAACCAAAAAATAAAATTTGCGCGTAATTTCCTTTTGTCAAAATTCTTTCATCCGGTCTGTTTGGCGGACGTTTCATAACATCCATATTGACCGGTTCCAACCCCAAAGCCAAAGCCGGCAATCCATCGGTGATTAAATTAATCCATAAAATTTGCACGGGCAATAATAAGGTGCCGACATCAAATATTATTCCGCCAAACACCAATAACAATTCCGCCAAATTTCCGCTCAACAAAAACAACAAAAACTTTCTAATATTGTTAAAAATTTGCCGACCGATGCCAATCGCTTCAACAATGGAGGACAATCCTCCATCAGTAATTATGGCTTCGGACGAACTTTTGGCAAAATCAGAGCCTTCTTTAAAAGTTACTCCCAAATTTGCGGCGCGTAAAGCTGGGACATCGTTAACACCATCTCCGGTCATGGCGACAATTTCTCCGCGGCTTTGCAATATGTCCAAAATTTTTGCTTTATGTTTTGGTAAAATTCTGGCAAAAATTCGCGCGCCTTTATTAATTTCCGCTTCCAATTCCCTTTCCGTCATTTTTTCCAATTGTTGTCCATTTAAAATTCTACCCGTGATATTGACTTTTTTGGCAATCGCCATTGCCGTTGCTTCATAATCTCCGGTTAACATAAAAAAATCAACCCCCGCTACCGCACTTTGGCTTACGGCCAAAGCCGAACTTTGTCGCGGAGGATCAAGCAAACCGACCAACCCGAGAAAAATATTCTGGCGACCAGTTGTAGTGGAAAAAGCGATCATTCTTAAACTTTGTTCCGCCCAATCGCGTAAAATTTCTGCAAAACGCAAATTCATTTCCAACGTTTTTTCTTTTATTTGACCATCAGAAAATATATACTGACAATTTTGCCAAATTATTTCCGGCGCGCCTTTGGAAAAAGTCTCTTCTTGATCGTCTTTTTGCGCAATCACACTCATTAATTTTTTTTCTGACGAAAAAGGTATCTCGGAAATGCGCTTGTAACTAGAATTTTTTTCATCAGAAAATTTGAGCAAAGCTATTTCCAACGGATCGCCAAAATAGTTCCAATCATTTCGCCAAGCATTGTTGCATAATTGCGCCGCTTTCTTTAACAACAATAAATTTTTAGTTTGAAAATCTTTATTTGAAAACTCTTTGTTGATAGCCCAAACTTTTTCCACGGTTAACCTGTTTTCCGTTATGGTTCCGGTTTTATCCGAAGCAATAACGGTCGTTTCACCCAAAGTTTCCACGGCTGATAATTTTTTTACCAAAAGTCCTGACTTCATCAATTTGACGGCGCCAATCGCCAAGGTCAACGTAACCACCGAAGGCAATCCTTCGGGCACCGCGGCCACGGCTAATGAAATCGCGGTATAAAGCATTTTTAAAAAACTGACGCCGGAGAACAATCCGACGACAAAAATCACCGCGATAAAAACAAAAACCAACCCGGCCAACTGTCCACCCAATTTCTTTATCTTTCTTTCCAATGGCATTATCTTTCTTTTTTCAGCCTGTCCATTTTTGACGATTTTGCCGATTTCCGTATTTTTGCCGATTTGAAAAATCATGGCCGAAGCCACGCCGGAAACAACCACGGTGGAACAATATAAAATATTTTTTCTTTCCGCAACGATGGTTTCTTCTGACAAATTTCCAACAACTTTTATCACCGGCAAACTTTCTCCGGTCAAACTGGATTCATTCATTTGCAAATCATGCGCTTTGATCAAATAACAGTCAGCCGGAACAATGTTGCCGCTTTCCAAAAAGACAATATCACCAATCGTTAATTCTTTTACGGAAATTAATTTTTTTTGATTATTGCGAAGAACAACGGCCTTCGGTTCAATAAAATTGGCCAAACTCAAAGCTATTTTGCCGGCTCTGTATTCCTGAATAAATCCCAGCAAAATATTAAAAACTGAAATCAATCCAATTACCGCAAAATCCAAATATTCACCAAGAAAAAATGAAAACGCCATGGCCGATAACAACAACCAAGTCATTAAATTTTCAAATTGCCTTACAAAAACAAGCCAAACGGAAAAATTTTTTTCTTTTTTTATTTCATTTAACCCGTATTTCTTTTGTCTGTTTTGCGCTTCCAAATCCGTTAATCCACTTTCTCTGCTTTTTAGTTTTTCAAAAACTTGTTTTAATGAAAATTGATGCATTTTAAAATTTTTTATGGCTGAAGAATCAAATCTTTTTCGCCGTTGATGGAAATAACAACTTCACTAACCGAAGAAAATTGTTTTAAAGTTTTTTCTATTTGACTGCGGATGGCAGACACGCGACAAGAACCTCCGACACCTTCTTGCAATCTTTCATTAAAATCAACGCGCGCAATTTTATTTTCAATTTGCAGACTGTTTATTAAAACAGAATCATTGATATTGGAAAAAAAGCCCAAAGTTTTTTCCTCGTTGGTCGGTCCTTGCAAAAGCGCTTCCAATGCCGCCCGAGCAATCGCCAATGTTTGCGGGACTTCCCTCTGTACCGCAAAAACATTGGAACAATCCAACATAGCCGGATCAAAACTATTATTATTAAAAAAAACTTTTACCTTTATTTTTTCATTATTTTCAAAAGTTATCGCCGTTTTTGTTAAATTTTCCACTGTTCCATCCTTTGGCGAATAATCAAAAACTTCCACAAACCCGCTACCGGGCAAAGGTTTATTCAATTTAACTTCAATTTGATAATCGCCAAAAAGTCCGGCATCCTTTGCGTCAGAATCGGCAATTCCTTCAGTCAAAACATTTCCCAAATCATCAGTAATTCTATAATTGAAACTGTTTTCAAAAACTCTCGCCTTTCCGGAGATAACAAAAACCGCGCCGACTTTTTCACCTTCAATCGGCTTGGCAATCGTAATATTCTTTTTTTCAATAAACTTTTGCGCCCAGCCAAATCGTTCTCGGATAATTGAAAATTTTGCGCCGACAACAAAACCGACAGTAAGCAAAATCAATCCTAAAAAAATAAAAATTGCGGCTTTTTTGTTATTCATATATTTTTTATTTTGTTGTCTTTTTTGAAAAATACAATAAATAAACTATTGGCAACAAGCCAAACGTATTGATAATAAGAATTGCCGCAAACCATTTAGGCTGATTATTTCTGCCCGCGCGCCAAAGAGCCAATCCTTTCCATAACAATTCCCAAATCAAAACCGGAATCAACCAAGTCATGGTGGCTCCGTCAAATTGCAAAACGTTCATAAAATTATTGTTTATTTTTCTTTTGTTTTGATAAAAATTTAAAAATCGCAATAGACAGAATTATTAATAACAAAACATCAAAGATATGACTGATTTTATTGATTTGCGTCCAATTTTTTCCCAAAACAAAACCCAAATAAACCAAAAAACCATTCCACAAGCCGGCTCCAAAAGCCGTATAAATTAAAAACCTGCCAAAATTCATCTTGCCGATTCCGGCCAGAATTGAAATCAAATGTCTGACGATCGGAATAAAACGACTGAAAAAAATCGCTTTTGCGCCAAATCTATTAAAAAATTTTTCCGTTTTTGACAAATGATGTTCATTTAAAAACAAATATTTGCCATATTTAATCAACAAAGGACGCCCGCCGTAAAATCCGATAAAATATGACATTACGGACCCGAGCAAACTGCCGACAAGACTAAAAATAAAAATAAGGATAAAAGACATTTTGTTTTGATACAACAAAAAACCGGCAAAAGGCATTACCGCTTCGCTGGGTACCGGAAAAATCATGCTCTCCATAGTCATAAGCAAGATTATTCCCCAATAACCGCCGAATTCAATAATTTTTGCGAATAAATTAAAAAGAAAATCAAACATGCTAAAAATTTATTTAATTAAAAAAACTCATTTTGCAATATGTCTTTCTGGCACGATATTCGTTCCGTTATTAACACCAAAAAAAGATTCGCTCTTACTCAAAATATTAATCGCTTTTACAAATCTTTTTTGATTTTTTGCCATTTCCCCATCAAAATCTCCTTTTATTTCATAAATACTTGGCATTTTCCCAGCCGTTGAGCTGATGGGATTGGTCGCATCATAAACATAAACTTTGCCATTATGCCTGATTATCAAAAAGCTGTGTTCCTCGGAATACTCATGTTTGATATCCCACAAAACTTCACCACTAAAATATGAAGAATTTATTCCTACTTTTTGCAAATATCCTTGCGCCAAAGCGGCAATTTCCGCACAAGCGACAAACTTGGCCTCAAAAACATCGCTTAATTTGGGTTGCGTACTCGCCTTCTCATAAAAAACGCCTCTATATTCCGATTGGTTATCTTTTTCCGGGTATTTTTTTTCATAACCGATGGTAAAAGCGTACAATTCCGCAAAAAGGTTTTCATCAAAATCAAATTTTTGCGAAGTTAACCAATTTTTCAATTTTGGCAATTCGCATTGTTCTTTGATCTTTTTTATTGATTGAAAAAATTCGTCAAATTTTTGATAATCAACCTTGACTCCAAGCGTAATATTTTGTTCAAACAAATCACCACCGACCCCCAACAAATCGCCATCATCAATTTTGCTCATTTCAAAACAATGCCCAAACAATCGTTTTACTTTTTTTGTCTCAATTTCTTTGGTTTTTAAATCAATAGGCTTTTCCATAATCGCCTTTTTATCATTTTATTTTTCTAAAAAAAGAACTGCCTTGTTGCTTTTTATTTCGCACCAAAATTTTTTCTTTTATTTCTCTGATTTCCAACTCCAACTCTTGCAACAGAAGTTGCTTGCCGGCTTTTTCATTTTCAGTTGTTTTTTTTATCATTGCGCCAAAAATTTCACTGCGTTCTTTTTCCAGTTTTTTCATTTTTCTTTTCAAACTTTTTAATTCGGAATCGGCCGTTTCATTTATTTGCGCCAATTTGGCGTGAAATAATCCCGGTAATTTAAATTCCACCTTATCTTGATGTCTGCCTTTTTCCTGAATCGCCTTTATCGCTTGTTTTTTTATATTGCCGATTGTCAAAGGCAAAACATTTAGATTTTCCGGCATTATAACAATAATTTCCGCACTGCGGCGCAACATTCTTGGCGAAACGGTTAATGGAGAATATGTGCGATTTGCAAAAAAAGCATTCGCTTCTTTTTTGTTAAAATTTTTTGACGTAAATATTTTTTGAAAAGCAAGCAAATCTCTGTGCGAAAGAATCGCCAATTTGATTTTTTGATCCGCCAACTTCCTTAAATCCGCCAAAAAGTCAAGCCCCCGCTGTTCCAACAAAACCGGTTTTGATTGTCTTTCAAATCTATATTCCAAAGCCAGATTCTTTTGCGTTGTAAAAAAAATCGCGCGATTTAAAATTTCACCAAGAGCTCCAAAGTCTTTCTGACTGCTTGCCGGTTGCAGATGCAAAAGCTTATTATTCGGGGCGACTCTATAAATTCTAAATTCTCGCAAACCCTTTTCACTATTTGCTTCATCATTCTCCAAATTTTCCTTACAAATTTTATTATCCGGCGAAAATCTCATAAAAACTCTTGTCTTGATTTATTTTATTTGCCTTGCTTCCAAATATGAAAAGGAATGTCCTTGCCGTTTTTTCTGATAAACGCGTCTCTATCGGCATTTTTGTTATTTTTTATTTGCACCAATTGTTCATCTTCTGACAACTCATAATATTTGCCCTCCGGATCAATAAAACCGATCATTCTTTGTTTGCCTTTTTCCAAAATGATTCGCGGCTGAAACAGTTGCGATTCAAGCATAGCTTCGCCTGGAATTTTGCTAAATTTCATACATTTTTATGCTTTTATTAATATTACGATTATGCCATTGCTTTTTTTAATTTTCTTTCATTTATTATTTCCTCTTCAAAAGAAATAATCGGTAATCTCTGCAAAAATTCAAATCTTTTTATTTTTTCAACTTCCAATTGTTGATCTTTTTCCAAAATAAATTTTCCTTTTAAAATCAAATCTTGCGCTTCCTTTATCTTTTGTTTGACCGCGAGCAAATCAGAATCATGAACAACAAGTGCGCTGATTAAATTCGGGCTGATTCCTTTGATTAAAAATTCTCCATTATTCAAATGTTCGGAATTTGCTCTAAAAGTCTTGGCATTTTCAATCGCCGAATCCAGCAAATAAATCACATTACCAAAGCTGCCAAACTCCGCCATACTGGCCGCATTATTTTGTAAAAATCCCTTACCCAAAGAAACTCTATCCGGCTTGTGTGAATGATACGCTAATTTTTTATTTGAGCAAAATGAATTCTGATTCTTTTTTTGACGATAAACTTCTGGCCGCAAACCATAAATAAGCGAAAAAGTCATGGCTTCAATCGGTTCGCCTCGCATATAACTGTAAGCGGTGATTTCCGGAGGCTTCGGTTGTTTAAAATAATCAATAACAGGCTCTTTCATATCTATATTATTTCATAAAAAAATTATAGCAAATATTAATAAAATCGCCAATAATATCCTTGCCACGATTAGAAAAATTTCTACATTTTTTTCTACATTTTTTTAACAAAATATCCTTTTATTAAAAATTAAAAAACAACAAAATCAAAGATTTCGCTGTTTTTTTAATTAATGTTCTTCTACCAACAATACAAACAAAACATTACATACCGGAATGTTTCGGCGTTTCTCTTAATAATCAATTTTTATTTGTATATTCTTCAAGAAGTTTTTTTATAGTCCCATCAGTTTGATATTTTTTGATCAATTGATTAATTTGTGGCAAATAATTAAGGTATGGGGATTTTTTGGAAATTGCAAAATAAAAATTTTCCGAAGCAATATCGTCAGCAATAGATTCTATCTGCCCAATTAAATTTAATTTCGCCAATTCTCGCTGTCCACTATAAGTCGCATAAACAAAATAATCCGCTTTTCCGCTACTAATCACATCAAAAGCTTCTTCTACGGTGGCCACTTTTTCAACGGTTAATTTTTCTTGCAAAAAATTATCAAAATCCTGCCCATAACTGTCACCAATCGTTATTACGCCTTTTTTTCCAATCAAGCTCTCCCATCGGCTGTAATTAAAATCTTGTCCGGATTTAACAAAAAGCGTAATTGGATCAACAGTGTAAGCGATAGAATAATCCATGTATTGTTCGCGTTCGGTTGTTTTGTAAGCCGCCACCAACATATCAACCTTACCTGCTTTTGCCTGTTTTTGAACTGCCTGCCATTGTCCCTGATATTTTATGTCGCATTGAATATTTATTTCAGTACAAATCATTTTTAGTAAAGCCGGTCCTATGCCAACAATATCATTACCTTCTTGCCACATGATTGGTGGCCATTCTGGATGTCCGGAAGCGATTAATTTTGGATGACTTGATTTTAATAATAGCCAACCAAAAACTAATATTACGACAAACAAACAGCTTATGCCTCCCCAGAGAATTATAGCTTTCCTTTTTAACATAACTTTACAATTATTATTTTTATTTGATTTATTCTTAAAAATCATCTTTAAAAACCTATTTATGAATATATTATAACAGAAATAAGTTAAAAACAGAAAACGGTTTTTAATCACAAAAAAAACCACTCGTTTGCCAACGAATGGGTCAAAGTGGTTATATTCTATTCTTAAATTCAAATTTTAGGAAATTGGCGGAGAGAGAGGGATTTGAACCCTCGAAACCTTGCGGTTTACACGCTTTCCAAGCGTGCGCACTAGACCACTATGCGACCTCTCCATTTTGGAGCAAAAAAATCGTATCATTTATT
>Ga0172375_10002123_pt1 | contig 31331 bp, 40 predicted proteins | sample LakKiv1m_FD_114537 | JGI IMG/M metagenome (GOLD analysis project Ga0172375, IMG submission 114537) | Freshwater microbial communities from Kabuno Bay, South-Kivu, Congo - kab_092012_11.1m | ecosystem: Environmental > Aquatic > Freshwater > Lake | place: Democratic Republic of the Congo... | reverse complement strand
CTGATATCGGGAGGTTGGACCTCCCGATATCTGAGGTTCAACCTACTCTTGACTAATACATTAAAAAATCCAAACCTTTATTATTGGTAGGATTTTCAGATGTCTTGATGTTTGAAAATAGTTTGGGCTTGGGTCTGGGTTTTCAAACAATAAGACAGGAGAAAATCCAAACTCTAAACAAAAAAATACTATTTTTTATGCAAGAAACTTTTTTAATAACTCACTAATTTTAGCTGGATGGGCAGAACCCCGGCTAATCTTCATTCCCTGTCCAATTAAATACTGTAAAGATGCCTCTTTGCCTTTTTTGTATTCCTCCACTACCTTGGAATTATCAGAAATAACTTGTTGAACAATCTTTTGTAATCCTTCTTCATCGTCCACTTGAAAAAGTTGTTTCTCTTCTGCAATTTTATTGGGCATACCACCTTCGCGATACATTATGGATAAAATATCTTTCGCCCCTCGTGAAGATATTTTTTCTTCTTTTACCAAACGAATTAAAGCCACAAAATTATCAACTTCTATCTGGCCCAAACCCGCTACTTGATTATCTGCTTTAATTAACCCCACTAAATCAGAGGTTAAATAATTAGAAGCTAATTTAATAATATTTTTATCTTCTGAAAAATTCTGGCTCACCGCCTCAAATAATTCAGCCAAGCCCCTGTTCAAAATATAGACCTCAATATCTTCTCTCTTAATTCCGAACTCCCGAACATATCTCTCTCTTTTGGCCTGAGGTAATTCAGGTAATTCCTGCTTCAAAACTTCTGTCTGAAACTCGAGAATTTCACTAATTTTAAGTTTGGGTAAATCAGGATCAGGGAAATAACGATAATCAGCTGAACCCTCTTTAATTCTTTGAGAGAAAGTGGTTTGCGAATTTTCATCCCAACCCCGCGTTTCTTGCGCAACAATTCCTCCCACCTCCAAAAGTCCTTGTTGCCTTTTAACTTCATAAGCAATTGCTTTTTCCACCACCCGAAAAGAATTGAGATTTTTTATCTCTACCTTGGTTCCCAATTTTCCACTCTTGCTTACAGAGATATTCGCCTCTACCCGCATTTCTCCTTTTTCCATATTAGCGTCAGACACACCTAAATAACGCAAAATTAGTTGCAACTCACGAGCAAAATCACCAGCCTGTTGAGCGGTTTCAATCACCGGTTCAGTTACTAATTCCATCAGTGGCACTCCCGCCCGATTAAAATCAACCAAGGAATATTCTCCGCTATGCAGAGAACGAGCGGTGTCTTCTTCTAAATGCACCCGAGTAATTTTAATTCCATTTAGTTCCCCTCCTGATACCAATGGATATTGATACTGGCTAATTTGATATCCTTTAGGAATATCTGGATAAAAATAACTTTTTCTATCAAATTCAGTAAAATCAGCCAACTGACCATTCAAAGCCAACCCAACTTTTAAAACATGTTTAACTGCTTCTTTATTGATAACAGGAAGGGTTCCTGGTTGAGCTGTACAGATTGGACAAATATTTACATTCGGTCTAATTTCATTCGGGTCATTTTTAGAATTGCAAAACATCTTTGTTTTTGTTTTCAGTTCGGCATGAATTTCTAAACCAATTGTTGTTTTATAGGGTTCCATTAGGATTAATTATACCAAAATTAATCTTGTTTTTCTAACTGCTTAATTAAAAAATCTGAAAAATTTTTAAGGGTCTTATCATCATAAGCCGAGGTTACCACAATCTCTGAATTTATTTTTTTCAACTTAGTTAAAACTTTCTTTAGCTCTGCTTCAACGATCATATCTGATTTAGTTAAAACAATTATCTCCGGTTTTTTAATCAAGTCCTCGTGATATTGTTTTAGTTCTTCTCTAATGATTTGATATTTCTTAACCATTTCTTCTGGAAAATTTTCTGTTTCCAAAGAAATACAATGAATCAACATTTTAGTTCTTTTAATATGTCGCAAAAACTTATGTCCCAATCCTTTACCTTGAGAAGCTCCTTCAATCAAACCAGGGATATCAGCTAAAATAAAACCATAAAAATCACCTAGGTTTGGCTCTAAAGTAGTAAAGGAATAGTTTTTAACTTTGGCTCGAGCATGAGTTAATTCATTTAATAAAGTTGATTTCCCCACATTAGGAAAACCAATTAACCCAGCATCTGCAATAATTTCTAATTCTATAAAAAATTCAGCTACCTCCCCAGTTGCCCCAGCAGTGCATTCTAAAGGCGTGGTATTTCTTGAACTTTTAAAGGTCTCATTACCTAAACCCCCTTTTCCTCCTTTTAAAATTAACCGCTCTTCTCCTTCTTTCAAAATTTGAATTTTTTTATTGGTAGAAAGATTTGTCACAACCGAACCAATCGGCAAGTCAATAAACAATGATTCCCCATTCTTCCCAAATTTACTATCCTTCATCCCAATTCCGCCATCTTCAGCCAAGAATTCTTTTTTGTGCTGATAATTTTGTAAAATATTTAAATCACGAGTAGCTCTGACAAACACATCCCCTCCATTACCACCATTCCCCCCAGCCGGACCAGAAAATTCTTTCCCTTTTAAGTGCAACCAACGCACTACCCCATCCCCTCCATTACCCGCTTTTGCATATATTTTTATTTCATCTATAAACATAACGATAAGTTTAAAGTAGAAAGTCCATAAAGTCCATAAAGGAAGGGGCGATCGCTTCGCGACCACCCAAAAAATCTACAAACAACTTTTGTGGAAGTTTAAATGTTTATCTCTCCCAAAGAAAGTTTGTTTGTAGATTTTTTGTCTTATTTTACCAAGAGAAGTGCGCAAAGGCCTTATTAGCTTCCGCCATTTTGTGAACATTTTCTTTCTTCTTCACTGCTTCACCCTCATTTTTGTTAGCTAATAATAGCTCTTCCGCCAATTTTTTATACATCGCTTGACCTTTTTTTGATTTAGCAGAATTAATAATCCATCTCATAGATAAAGCTAATCTCCTGTTTTCCTTAACTTCTCGCGGAATTTGATAATTTGCCCCCCCAACTCGGCGTGACCTAACCTCAACAGTTGGACCTGTATTTTTAAGAGCTCCATTAAAAACTTCCAAGGGTTCTGCCCCCTTTTCTTTTTCTTTAATTAAATCAAAGGCGTTATAGACAATCTTTCGAGCAACATTTTTCTTTCCTTTCAACATAAGATAATTTATGAATTTAGCCACTTTAACCGAATTATAAACTCTATCTGGGTTTAACTCTTTTTTAGTTTTTAATTTTCTCCTCATATTTAATTATTTTTTAGATCTTTTAACACCATAACAACTACGACTTTGTTTCCTATTTTCTACTCCTTCTGCATCTAATTTCCCTCTGACAATTGTATATCTCACACCAATATCTTTGACTTTCCCCCCTCGCAACAACACAACTGAGTGTTCTTGCAACTTATGTCCCATTCCCGGAATATAAGCTGTCACTTCCATACGATTAGTTAAACGCACCCTAGCAATTTTTCTAACTGCTGAATTCGGCTTTTTCGGATTTTTAGTCGTCACTTTAACACACACTCCCCTTTTAAAGGGAGAATTATATTCCGTTGGTTTATTCTGTTGACTGTTAAAACCCTTTCTTAAAGCCACTGCTTTAGGTTTTCTAATTGGTGACTTTCTTTTTTTTCTCAATAATTGATTAACTGTTGACATTGATTTTATTCTTGATTTTATTACTTAAATATTGAATAATCGGCAAACATCTGATTAAGTAATTTACTACATTTAACTATAAAAAGCAAGGAAATCAAGAGATTTGAAACAAACAACTACGACAATCCAGTAATAATTGAAAGCAAAAAGAGAAGAAAAGGGAAAAGAAACTTCCACAAAAAAAAGACAAAAAATAACAAAATAAATAAAGAGTATTTTTCTAAAATCCGTCTAAATTCTATAAAACGATAAGGTAAAAAAGTAAATAATATTTTAGAACCATCTAACGGGGGAATTGGAATTAAATTAAAAATAACTAAAACTAAATTAACTAAAATAATTATATGAAAAGCAGGAATAACATTAACAAGAACCCCTGAAAAGGTAATTAATCTTAACAACAAACCAAAGAAAAGAACTATAAAAAGGTTAGAGGCTGGACCAGCCACTGCCACAAGAGCATCCCCATATTTTTGATTTTTTAAATTGTAAGGATTATAAGGAACTGGCTTGGCCCAACCAAACATAAAACCAGCGCTGAAATAAGCTATTAGGGGCACAACAAGAGAACCAAAAAAATCTAAATGGGCTAATGGGTTAAGGGTTAAACGACCGGCATTTTTAGCTGTAGGATCACCTAATAAATAAGCCATGCAACCATGGGAAAATTCGTGGATAACCACTGACATAATTAGAATTATAACTGTAAATAAAAAACTAATTTCCATAATAGATAAAAATTTTTAATTCTTAACTTTCAATTTTCATTGGAATTCCCAATAATTAAATTATGAATACCTCCTGGCAATTTCTTGCAAAATACACTTATTATGATAACATAATATCACAATATGAGTAAGATATGTCCCATAACAAATAAAGGTTCTAAAATGGCTGGTAGATATAGCAACCGTATTCGTGCTACCAAATTCAATCCAACCGGCAAAGTTCGCAGACAAGCTAATCTTCAAAAAAAGAAGATTTATATTCCTGAATTAAAAAAAACTGTTACCTTAAACATTTCTACCAAAGCTATCAAAACTATCAATAAAAAAGGCGCCTTACAAACTTTAAAGAAAGTTAATTTAATTTAACGGCGCTAAATTACTTATTACTTTTTCTAATACTGAAACCAAATCTTACAATAGACCAACAGGCAGAAATTCCATCTTTCCAATTTATTTTTTTGCCCTCTTGATAGGTCCTCCCACTATAAGAAATACCCGCCTCATAGACCCTCCAACCCCCTCTACCTACATAAGTAGTTAGTTCTGGTTCAATTCCAAACCTCTTTGATTTTAATTTATAAACAAACGTCTCAATCACTTCTTTCTTGAAAACTTTATAACACACTTCCATATCAGATAGATTAAGCCCAGTAAACATATTAGAAAAAAAAGTCAAAAATCTATTTCCTAAATAATGCCAAAAATATAAAATCCGATGAGGTTTGTCTCCTTGAAATCTTGAACCAAAAACTACATCAGCTTTTCCCTCTAAAATTGGTTGTAATAAAATTTTATAATCTCGCGGGTCATATTCCAAGTCGGCATCTTGAATAAGAAGAATATCCCCTGTAGCCACCAACAAACCTATCTTAACTGAACTGCCTTTACCAGAATTTTTTTCCTTAAAAAAAACTTGATACTTATTTTTATTCAATTGACTTAAGAGTTCAGGGGTCCCATCACGAGAAGCGTCATCAACAATAATAATTTCTTTCTCTAAATCCAACTCAACTTTATCAATTAATTCCAAAATTGGTAAAATGGTTTTTTCTTCATTATAAACAGGAATAATAATTGATAATTTTTTATACATAAGTCCAATTAAGAAAGTGGTTTAAAAGTAAATTGTTTATTCATTCCAAAACTCCAAAAATAAGTAATAGTCACCGCCACAACTTTTCCTAACAAATACCAGAAACCTAAATATTCTACCAAACTAAAAACAATAATCATATTAAGAATCAGCCCTCCCAAGCCAACCAAACAAAAACAAAAAAACTGCTTTAAATTTCTGGCACTCTCATCCCTGAATGTTAAACTTTTTTGGACAAGATAACTAACAATCATCGCGACAACAAAAGCTATAACTAAAGACAACATATAATAAAGCCCAATTAATTCCGTCAAAGAAAATATTAGAATAAAATCAACTGCCGTCGGAATCAAAGCCACCATCCCGTAAAGAATAAACTGTTTGATAACTAAAGATTTTATTTTAAAATACTTTTCTAAAATTTCATTCATAAGCGCTTTAATTAACTTTACTTTAATTTAATAAAATAAATTCTCCCCATCGCTTTTTATTAAAATTGTGCCTTGTTCGTCTGTTCTTAAAATTTTTATTCCAAATTTTTCTAAACTGTCAAGCACTACTTGATGAGGGTGCCCATAACGATTGTCTTTTCCAACTGAAATAATCGCCACCTCAGGATTAGTAAAACCCAAAAAAATTTCTGCCGAAGATGTTTTGGAACCATGATGACCTAATTTTAACACATCCACATCTAAATCGGCAGAATCCAAAAAAACTAAGTATTCTTCTATCTCTTGAGGAGAATCACCCGTTAACAAAAATGAATTTTCTCCATAAATTAACTTTATCACTAAAGAAGACAAATTGGTTTCTAAATTGGTAGCATCCCTATCCGGAAATAAAACTTTTAAATAGACCTCCTCTCCTAAATCAATTAGCATCCCTCTTTGAGCGATAATTTTTTCTATCTTGCTTGCTTCAATTTGTTTTTCTAATTTTTCACAAAGTTCACTATCACAAATCACTCCCGACTCTAAAACTTTACCTACTAAATAAGTATTTAATATTTCAGGGAACCCTCCAATATGATCGCCGTCTGGATGAGTAATAATAATCAAATCAAGAGACCTGTCGTAAAATGGCATTTGTTTTGATAATTCCCGCAAAACCTTTTTATTCGGTCCAGCATCAATCAAAACCTGTTTCCCGTTAGGCGCCTCAATAAAAATTGCGTCTCCTTGCCCCACATCCAAGAAAGCCACCGTTATTAAACCATTATTTTCCCCAGCCCCGACCCGATACCAAATCAAAAAAGTCACCAACAAAAAAATCCCCAAAAATATCTGTTTAAAGATTTTTTTTGAATTTTGCATTTTCTATAAATTAGACATTTTCTCTCACTCTGTCCAAAGAATACCAATCAACTTTTCTTGATAGATACATAATAGTTGCTAAAATCAAAAACAACCCAATAGAACCAATCAATAAAGCATAGTCCTCTAATTGAAGCAAGATAAAAATAAAAATATACACAAAAGTTAAAACTCCTCCTTCTATGAAAACAAATTTTTTCTTCTTTAGGACAGTAAATGAATAAAGCAAAATCAAAATTATCGTCGCTATTCCGGCCAGAATATAAGCCAAATTAAATCCTAAAATTTCTGAAACCGAAATCAATAATGCATAGAAAAGAACCAAAGCCAAACCAATGAGAATATATTGTATTGGATGAATTCTTGTTCGATTAAAAATTTCAAAGGATAAGAAAACCAAAAAAGTCAAAGCAATAATAAGCAAAGCATACTTGGCAGACCTTTCTGATTTTTGATAACTATCAACCGGTTCTATTAAACTTACCCCGAAAGAAGAATTGTAAATTTCATACGAACTTCCTGTCCAAGATTGTGGATAATTTCTATTTAAGTCCAGAATATGCCAATTACTGGTAAAACCAGTATCGCTGACTTCTCGATTATCTGGCAAAAAATAACCATCAAAACTTGGCGAAGGCCATTCTGAATTAACACGCACATCTGTCGTCTTCCCTACTGGCACAAAAGCGATTCTTTCACTACCTTTCAAATGCAAATCAAAAGAAAAGGTATTAAAGGTTGAAAGCGAACTAACTGGAACAAGAGCGCTCAAACCAGAAGCATTCTTCCCACTAGAACTAGAAACAGTGGGAACTATTTTTTCTGTAACAATAGATGAGTCAAACTTTTCTGAATCATAAGAATCATAAAGGTTAATCTCTCTAATTACTTCATCAATTTTAATCCCTGAGATAAAAGGAATTTCATCCTCATTTAAAATAAAATCTGTTCTATCTTCTAATCCCCGAATGTCTGGAATACCCACAGAAATAAATATCTTATCCCAGTGAATATATTGAGGATTTATCCCTAGAGCTACAAAATTTAATTCCTCAAAATTACCAGAAAAAGAAATATCCGAAGAATAGACCACTGCGTCATAAATTCCCCGCGACCTTAACTCGGGAGAAACCACTGCGTCAATAACCAAACGCTTTGGAAGAAAATGAGCATAGGCAGTTTCTTTTACTTGTCTACCATCTACAGTGCGAAAAGAATCATAAGGTACTGTCAAAATCGGTCCAGCAATTATTTGTTCATTCCCCCATTTAGAAGTAATATCTTGCAAAGCTGAATCACGATTTAATTCCCTATCAAAAATAACGGACTTAATCATTTCCACAGGGATTAACAACAACAGAGCCAAAATTCCAACCAAAATAACTCTTAGGGTGGCGCTTTGAAAAATTTTTTCTAATTTATCCATATTCTTATTTTAAACTTATAATTTAAACTTATTTGTTATCTTTTTTAAAACCTTCTAACGCTTTTAAAATCTCCATCGGAATTAACCAAATTGTAGTGTTTGATTGGTCAGAACTCATATCATTAATCGTCTGTAAAGTTCTTAAATGCAAAGCCCCAGGAACTTCATTTAACTTTTTAGCTGCTACCGCTAAATTATCTGCCGCAATTTTGTCTCCCTCTGAATTGATAATCACCGCTCGTTTTTCTCTTTCAGCTTCAGCTTCTTTAGAAATCGTCCTTTTTAAATTTTCTGGAATAATCACATCTTTTAATTCTACTGATTCCACATCAATTCCCCAAGGGTCGGTTAAAGAATCTACTCTTAATTTAATTTTCTCTGCCACCTCAGCTCGTCTTTGTAACAATTCATCTAAAGTTCTTTCTCCCACAGCATTTCGCATAGTGGTCTGGGCTACCTGGGAAGTCGCATAATAATAATCCTCCACTTCCAAAAAGGCCTTGGCAGAATCTGTAATTTTATAATAAACCACTGCATTTATTTTTACTGGAATGTTATCCCGAGTGATAACTTCTTGGTCAGGCACATCTACCGCTTTGGTTCTAATATCAATTTTTTTCATCGATTGAAAAATCGGCACAACCAACCTCCAGCCAGGATTTTTTATTCCAGTAAATTTTCCTAAAGTAAACATCACCCCTCTTTGATATTGATTAATTTGTCTAAGAAAAATAACCGCCAAAAAAATTATAATCGGAATAACATAAATAGGATTGTCCAAAAGATAAGAAACAAGCATGACTTTTTTATTGATTAAATAATAAGAGGAACAATCTGAAAAAATTATAACACAAACTCATTAGTTAAAAAACGGATTATTTTCAAGTTCTTCTCTCACATTAGTTGCTTTCCCGTGACCTGGATAAATAAGAGTCCCCGAATCTAAAATAAAAACCTCTTGAATAATGGACTCTCTTAATTGTTCTTTATTAGAAAAAGGCAGATCAGTTCTTCCCACCGAATGATAAAAAATTAAATCGCCGCTAAATAACCAATCATTTATTTTCAAAGAGATAGAACCCGGAGTATGTCCCGGGGTTTCAATTATTTGTAAATGATTTCCGCCAAATTTTATTTTATCTCCCCCTTCACAAAAATTAGGCTGTTGTTTTATAGAAATAGGGTTAGATTTAAAAAGTAAAGACCCGTTTTTTAAGGGGTTAATGAGCATCGGAAAATCTTTCTCATGCAAATAAAAGGGCACAGAAAATACCTGTAAAAAATCCTCTAAACCATCAATGTGATCATAATGCCCATGAGTAATTACTAAAAATCTTAATTTTAGACCTTTTTTTTTGATAAAATCTTTATATTTCTCAATTGGAGCTGGACAATCTATTAAAAAACACTCCTGTTTGTTTCGATTTATAATCAAATAAGCATTAGTAAACAAAACTCCTGTGGGAAATATTTTAAGATATAATTTTTTATTTTTTATCATTTTATAATTCATTATAATTATAACAAAAGAATCCTTTTTTCGCTCATACAAAAATTTTAATTCCCAAATTTTGGTTAGAAAATTCCCCAAAAAAAGAACTTGCTATTAAAAATTTACGAGTGACTTGGTCTGAGTTTTCAAATAATTAAGTTTAAATAAAAACAGGATTTTTAGGTAATTTGTTTGGGAAATGAACTTTAAGAACTTTGTTTGAAAACTTGGGGGTGACACCCCCACTTGGGGGTGTCACCCCCAAGTTTACCAAAGCCCAGTTAATTAAAATCCTTATTTACAAAAAACACTTAAATATTGCATTTTAAGAGTAAAGATGTTATATTTAATGAGTTATTGAACACAGTATTTAATTTAATTTGAATAAAATCGTAAGAATTAACAACCAAATAAAAAGCCCCGAGGTAAGAGTAATTGGCTCTGCAGGTGAGAATTTGGGAATAATGCTAACAAATATTGCCCTGAAAAAGGCAGAAGAAGTTGGTTTGGACTTGATTGAAGTTTCTCCGAACAGTAATCCTCCTATCACAAAAATAATGGATTACGGAAAGTTTCAATACGAACAAAAGAAAAAAAACAACGCCTCCAAACTTAAATCTCGCCGAACAGAAACTAAAGTCATTCAAATTAAAATAGGCACTGGAGAACACGATTTAAATTTAAAAGCTAAAAAAGTTTCAGAGTGGCTTAAGGAGGGGAATCGGGTTAAACTTGATTTATTTTTAGCCGGTCGTTCAAAATATATGGAGTTTAATTTTTTAAGAGAAAGATTAGAAAGAATTTTACGGCTTGTTTCTGAAGAATATAAAACAGTTGATGGCCCTAAAAAAGGTCCTAAAGGGTTGACTCTTGTTTTGGAAAAACAAAAATAATATGAAAACAAATAAAGCTTATACTAAAAGATTAAAAGTTACCAAAAAAGGCAAGATTATCGCCCGCAAACCAGGACAGTGCCATTTCAATGCTAAAGAATCTGGAAACATAACCAGAGGAAAACACAAAACCTCTTCTTTAAAGTTATCCAAAAGAATCACCCGAAGGTTTTTACCCAATCAATAAACAAATTATAAAATATGACCAGAGTAAAAAGAGGGACAATTTCATTAAAAGGAAGAAGAAAAATTCTTAAAATGGCAAGGGGCTATCGCCATGGTCTTTCTACAAAAGAGCGCCAAGCCAAAACAGCGATTACTCATGCCGCAATGCATGCCTTCAATGATAGAAGAAAAAAGAAAGGAACCTTCAGGCGATTATGGACAGTCAGAATAAATGCTAAAACCCGAGAATTTGGTTTATCTTATAGTCAATTTATTAATTTGTTGAAAAAGAAAAATATTTTATTAGACCGTAAGGTCCTTTCTCAAATCGCCAAAGATGCTCCCGAAACACTTGGAAGAATTGTTGCTGAAGTTAAAAAATAAATTAAAAAAACCGCTTCAAGCGGTTTTTTACTTTATTTTCCACAACATTTTTTAAATTTTTTTCCGCTTCCACACGGGCAAGGATCATTTCTACCTACCTTTTTTGATTTAGTGTTAGCAGCTCCTTGAGAAGTTGCTTGATTAATTGTTTCTGCGCTTTTTTGGATAGTTTGCAATTTTTGTTCATCAGAATTCTTCACAAGAATCTCTTCCCGAATGTTAGGAATTAAACGCAAAATTTGTTCATTAATTGAATTCTGCATTTCCTGAAAAAGACGTAGACCTTCTTTCCTGTATTCTACTAATGGATCTCTTTGCCCATAGGCGCGCAAGTTAACACTAGAACGAAGGTAATCCATTGCTTCTAAATGGTCTACCCAAAACATGTCAATGGTTTGAAGAATAATTCTTCTAATCACATTAGAAAAAATATTTTTCCCCAATTGTGATTCTTTTTCTTTAATAATTTTCTTGAGAGAGTCGTTTCCTCGTTCTTCTAAAATTTCATCAAGTTTTTTTATAATCTTAGATTCATCTCCCGTTAAAATTTCCCGCCGACGAGCATAAACTATTTTTCTTTGGTGATTTAAGACATCATCATATTGCAAAATATGCTTACGGGCATCAAAATGGAAACCCTCAATCTTGGTCTGAGCTGATTCAAGCGAACGCGAAACTAATTTATTTTCTATCGGTTGGTCTTCTGGAATACCTAAACGCCCCATCATTTTTTTGACTGTCTCCGAGGCAAATACCCTCATTAAACTATCCTCCAAAGAGACAAAGAATTGGGTTTCTCCCGGATCACCTTGCCTTCCGGACCTGCCTCTTAATTGATTGTCAATTCTGCGTGCCTCATGTCTTTCTGTTCCCAACACAAATAACCCCCCCATTTTTTTAACTTCTCTATATTTCTGTTCATCAAAAGGTAATCCTCCTAATTTAATATCGACTCCTCTCCCAGCCATATTGGTAGCTACTGTCACTCGACCCTTTTCACCCGCCCCAGCAATTATTTCTCCTTCCCGTTCGTGGTTCTTGGCATTTAATATTTCATGCTGAACTCCTTCTCTTTTTAAGTAATCAGAGAGGAGTTCGTTGTTTTCAATAGAAACAGTCCCAATCAAAACTGGTTGTCCTTGTTCATTTAATTCTTTAACTTTTTGAGCAATCGCTTTAAATTTACCTTGTTTAGTTTGAAAAATTAAATCATTTTTATCAATTCTCCGAGTAGGTTGATTAGTCGGTAAAACCAATGTTTGAAGCCCATACACTTTTTGAAATTCTTCGGCTGAAGTTTTAGCTGTCCCTGTCATTCCACTCAATTTTTTGTACATCCTAAAATAATTCTGATAAGTAATAGAAGCAAAGGTGCGAGATTCTTTTTGAACTTTTAGCCCTTCTTTTGACTCTATGGCCTGATGTAAACCTTCAGACCATCTTCTACCTGGTTGTAATCTCCCAGTAAATTCATCTACGATAATAATTGCTCCTTCTTTTACAACATAATGTTTGTTTAAGGCAAAGAGGGCTTTAGCCCGAATAGCCGTCTCTAAATGATGAACATATTTAATCCCTTTATCCGTATAAATATTATCTACTCCTAAAGACCTTTCCGCTTTTTCAATTCCAGCATCTTTCAAACTAATGGTTTTCCTTTTTTCGTCTACTTCATAATCCTCGTCTTTTTTAAAATTCTTAACTATCTGAGTAAATTTTTCATAAAGATCTTCTGAGTCAGCATCCGGCATTGAAATAATAAGCGGGGTTCTAGCTTCATCTATTAAAATAGAATCGATCTCATCCACAATAGCAAAGTTGTAACCTCTCTGACGAAGATTTTTTTTACCATATTCAATATTATCTCTCAAATAATCAAAACCAAATTCACTATTAGTCCCATAAGTAATATCTGCTTGGTAGGCCTCTTGTCTCGTGCAAGGTCTTAGAAAATCATAGACCACCCGGAAAGAACCAAATTCGTCTCTCTCCGCATCAGCTTCTTTATGACCAACATCATAAAGATAAGAAGCATCATGATTGATAACTCCCACCGTTAAACCTAAGATTGAATAAATTTGTCCCATCCAAACAGCATCCCTTCTGGACAAATAATCATTAACAGTAATAATATGAACCCCTTTCCCTGACAAAGCGTTTAGGTAAGCCGGTAAAGTTGCCACTAAAGTTTTTCCTTCGCCTGTTCTCATTTCTGTAACATTACCTTGATGTAAAATTATTCCTCCCATTAATTGAACATCGTAATGTCTTTGATTAAGAGTTCTTTTAGATGCTTCTCTAACAAGAGCAAAGGCCTCTGGTAAAATACTTTCCAATGTTTTTCCTTGCTCTAATATTTTTTTAAATTCCTCAGTTTTTTGACTAAGTTGCTCAAGAGACAGTTGAGAGAAATCGTCTTCTAAATTATTAATTTTATTAACAATTGGAAGTAATTTTTTTATAACCCGATTGTTTTGGTCTCCAAAAATATCCTTAAAATTCATCATATAAACAACATTTTATCACAAAAATGTTTTAGAAGCACGATTTTTAATAAATAAAAAACCACCCCATTTTAAATGGGGTGGTTTTTTAGTTGATTTATTTTTTCTTCTTCTTTGCAACTTTCTTCTTTGCAACTTTCTTCTTTGCAACTTTCTTAACTGCTTTTTTCTTTGCAACTTTCTTTTTTACTGGCATAATTTTATTAAAATATTTTTTAATAACTACAATAATTCCCGACCACAAACTATTGTCTTAATAAACTTTCCTTTGCTGTATTTAATTATCTTATAAATAGAAAACAAAAACAATTTTTTAAGTCAAAAAAAGTGGATAACTTTTTTAAAAAAATTTCTAAAAAATAATTTTTTTATTTTTTAAAAAAAATTTCTAAATTTTAATTTAGAAATTTTTATTTTTTTTAAAAGAAAGAAAATAAAAAATTAAGGTCTCACTCCCGCTTTAATATTTTTAATAAATCCTTCTCCTTGTTCTTTAAAGCTGGGGTCTAATTCAATGGCTTTTTCTAACTCACTAATAGATTTCGCATTTTGATTATTCTCAAAATAAGCCGCCGCTAAAGAAATATGATACTGAACATTCTCAGGGTTATCTTTAACTAAATTTTCTAAAATTTCTAAGGCCTTTAGTTTTTGATTAGTATGACTATAAGCATTAACAAAATCCATATTTAAGGGAATCCCCCATTCGCCTATTCCTCCGATTTTTTCCTCTATTTCTCCTTCTTTCCCTGCATAAATACCGCCTAATATATATAAACTTTTTGCTCTTTCATATTTTGGTTCTAATTCATAAGACCTTTTCAAAATCTCAAATGCTTTGTCATACTCTCCTTTATTTACATAAGTAGAACCAATTTCAAACATAATTGATTGTTTGTTAGGCGACAATTCCAAACCTCTTTGTAAGTGTTCTAAACTTTTATCAAGCTGTCCATAACTTCCTAAAACTGACCCTAGAAAAACTTCTGTTCTAGCATTTTGAGGATCTCTTTTAATTTCTTTCTCAGCTTCCGCAACAGCTAAAATAAATAAATCTTCTTTCACTTCTGAATCTAAATTTACATATCTTATATTAGACATAAACTTCATTAATTGCTCTCTGATTTCTTGGTTGGCAAAAGAACAATCGTAAGCAAGAGCTTTTTTATAATAATTTAAATTATCAGCTAATCCTGTTTCTTGAGGTCTAATAGCTTGCAAAAGCGCTCTGTTAGCTAAAACACATTTTGTATTAAAAAAATGAATTAAGAATAAAGTCACAAAAATTAAAATGATTGGAACCACTTTGGCAAAGGTCTCATTTTCATTTAAATTACTTAACCAATTCTTCTCTTTTTCTTTTTCCTCCAAAGTTTGATTATGCACAAAACCTAAAATGGTGAAAAATAAAATATAACTAATTAAATTATCAAAAACAAATAAATTATGGACAAAATAACCCGCCAACAAACCGGTAAAAATACTTTTTTCTAATAAAGAAAAACTATCTTTATTTTTTTTGCCCCAAAGATAATAAAGAAGAACTACAAATAAAGATAAATAGGATAATAAACCTAAAAAGCCCCCGGCAATTAACCAATCCAAGAAAACATTATGAGTTCTATCAAACCATTCTTCTTGGCCATACATTTTAGGATTGTAGTTTTGGTTAAAAACATAATTAAAATTCTCTTGCCCCCATCCCAATAAAGGTTTTTCTTTAACTCCTTGCCAAGCCATTTCCCAAATCATAAAACGGGACTTGGTTGTTTTTTCCTCTAAAGAAATAGTGGCAAAACGATTAAGAATATCATTATTTTTAATAAAATTAGAATTTTTAAAAGAAATAAAACCACCTATCAAAATTAAAGTTCCCAACAGAATTCCCCAACTCAATTTTTTAAAAATTGTTTTCTTCTTTTCCCCGATAATCATCAAAAATGAAATCAGTAAAATAGCAGCGATAAAACCAAGAATTGCTCCTCGAGTCGCTGTGCGATAAAGAATATAGGTATTGAGAAAAATAACTCCTCCATAAAAATAACCCTCCCAACCTCCCCATTTTTGCCAACGAACTAATAAAAACAATGCTAAAAAAATATGGAAAATCATATAAATAGCCAAGTAAGCAGAATTCCCAAAAGTCACATCCAAACGAGATACCCCTTGAGAAGCGCTTAACCAGCCTAACATCTGAAAAATTCCATAAAAACTCACCCCAACGCTGACAACTAAAGATGTGTTAAAAAATCTTTTCCAAATTTTTTCTATATCAAAAAAATTAGCGATAACTACAAAATAGCCCAATAAATGTAAAATAGTTACCCATCCTTCCATTCTTTCATAATTACTCCAAAAACTTTTTAAAGGATTTACGCCCAATAGGTCTGCAAAAAACATTACCATCACTAAAAACGACACCCCCACAAAAATCCAAGAAAATTTAGGTCGATATTTTTCTTCCCTAATTGCTAAAATCGCCCAAGCCCCAACCGCAATTTCTACTAAAATCCTAAATAACACTGCCTTACCAACTACAAAAGGGAAGAAAAAAGATCCCGTCACCACCAGCGGAACAAAAGGCACTAAAAAAAGTGCACCTAAAATAATATATTTAAGTAATTGATTTAGTTTCATTATTGTTTTAATATAGCAAATCGCTAACTAATTTACAATTTGTCTTCACTGCTCATAATAATTAGGGTTTCCTGTGGTCTTGTTTTTTAAAATGGCTTGGGCTTGGGACTGGGTTTTAAAAAACAAGACCACAGGAAACCCTTTAGATGTTATAAATTATAAAAATCATCTACACATTTCTCGCTTATTCAAACAAAAACACCTCCTATAAAATAGGAGATGGTTTTGTGAGAATTACCTGACGCGAGAGTAATCCTAGAAAATTTCTAGGTGAGTGCAATGGATGTTATACCGCAATATAACAAAACAATTAGCTCTCTTCTTTTTTTAAAAAAGCTAGGTTATCTCATCAGATAATCCTCACTCCTAATTATACACGAACTAAAATCTTGTAAAGATTGACAAAAACTAAAAATAATCCTCTGAGTAGATTAGTCGATAATCTGGTTTTTCGTAATCAAACAATTCTTCTTCTGTAAAAAATCTCTTCACTTCTTTTTCAGCATTTTCAAAACTATCAGAGGCATGCACTAAATTTGATTGACCGCTTAAAGATAAATCCCCTCTAATACTGCCGGCATCCGCTTCGTATCCCTTGGTTGGACCGACAATCAAACGAGTAGCTGAAATTGCGTTTACCCCCGCCAATACCATCACCACCACCGGTGAAGATTGCATATAATTTTTCAATGTTTGGAAAAACGGCTTATCCTTTAAATGTTCATAATGTTCTTCAATAATTACATCTTCTATTCTCATCATCTTCATTCCGATAATTTTTAAGCCCTTTCTCTCAAACCTTCCTAATATCTCACCAAATAAACTTCTTTGAATAGCATCTGGCTTAATAATAATTAATGTCTTCTCTTCTTTTGCTTTCCCCATAATACTTAAATAATTAATTTTTAATATTCTATTATATTATATTTAGAATTTATCTTGTTAAAATTTCAAAACCCTTGTCTTTAACGAAAACGGTATCTTCCCACTGAGCGCAATTTTTACCGTCTGTGGTCTTATAAGTGAAACCATCCTCCGCCAAAAATATTTTCCCTGTTCCTGTTGTCACAATCGGCTCCAAAGCAATCACCATCCCTGTTTTGAGAGGTATCCCATTTTTCCCTTCCTTAAAGTTAGGGATGAAGGGCTCTTCGTGAACATGCTTTCCCACTCCATGTCCTCCTAATTCTTTTATAACAACAAAACCTTTCTCTTTAACAAATTTTTCAATCGCCCAACCAATATCATTAGTGGTCTTTCCATTTCTAATGACTTTGATTCCCGCTTCCAAAGCTAAACGAGTTGTTTCAATCAGATTGATGTCCTCTGATTTTAATTTGCCTATTCCTACCATTAATGTTTTATCTGTTATCAAACCTTTATAAGTAAGACCTAAATCCAAATTGACAATATCTCCCTCCTTTAATTGGTAATGATTATTTTTAGCCACTCCATGAACCACTTCATCATTAACTGAAGCGCACAAAGAAGAGGGATAGGGTCGCTCAAATTTGTTAACCCGATAATTCAAAAAGGACGGACTCCCTTTCTTTTCTTTTATAAGTTTTTCCGCCAAAGAATTAAGTTCGTCTAAAGTCACTCCCACTTTCGCTGTCTGAGCTACTTGGTGTAAAACAAAATTTAGGATTTTTCCTCCTTCTCTTAAGATATTTATTTCTTCTTCTGTATAAATATTAGGTAACATTAACAATTAACACAACAAAACTTCTCTTAAATTAAAAAAATGATCTTATTGATTTCTCTTAATTTTAATTTAGTTTTTCTATAATTTCTTGGTGGACTTCTTCAATAGTTTGTTCTCCATTAATATCCAAAAAAAGATAATCTGAATTACTCCTGTACCAACTAAGAACTGGTTCTACATCTGTTTCATACCAATCTAATCTTCGTTTAATCTCTTGAGAAGCATCATCGTCTCTTCCTCTACTTAACAATCTTTCTTCTGACCATTGCCTTGAAACATTGACAAAGATGACAACTGGTTTGACAAATTTATAAAATTGAAAAGCAGAATCTAAAATTTTGGCTTCCAATAATTTTCTAGGCGCGCCATCCAAAACAAAATCTTCATCTCCAGTAACCAATTCTGTCATAGAATTAGCCCACATTAAAACCGCTAAAAATTCTGGCTGTAACCCACCTTTCTCTCCAATTTCTTTTGCAAGATTACTTGAATAATTTTCTCTTCTAATAAATTCTCTAAATTTATCACCTGTTTCTAAATTAAAGATAGTTCTCTTTTGTTTAATCAATTCATCAATTAATAACTTGGCTTGTGTTCCTTTACCACAACCTGAACGACCAATAAAAATATAAGCTTGCTTTTTCATAGATTTAATATTCTCTCATTGAGATTTGCGCATCAATTTTTTTAATTAAATCAAGCACCACAGAGACCACAATGAGAAGTGCTGTCCCTCCAATAGCCAAAGTAGCAATTCCTGTTATCGCTTGCATTATCAAAGGCAAAACAGCGACCACCCCTAAAAAGAGAGCTCCCACCAAAGTTATTCTAGTTAAAACTTTTGCCAAATATTCTGAAGTAGATTGACCAGGGCGAATCCCCGGAATAAAAGCCCCACTCTTTTTTAAATTAGTAGAAATTGCCTCTGGATCAAAAGTCACTGCCGTATAAAAATAAGTAAAAAGAAAAACTAAAATGAAATACAAAACTGCATAAACCCAACCATTTTCTAAAATTCCCAAAATGAAATCCGAAATTGATTTTAAAATATTATTATTTGTTCCAACTAAAAAATTCAAAATCATCTGTGGAAACAACAAAATAGACATAGCAAAAATAATTGGAATAACCCCTGCTTGATTAACTCTTAATGGTAAATAAGTAGAAATCCCCCCATAAATTTTTGCTCCCCTGATTCTCTTTGCGTAATTGATAGGAATTGGTCTTTCTGCTTCTGTCACAATAACAATTCCTAAAATAATAGCCGCTGCCACCACAAGAAAACCAAGTAGCAAAGGAATTTGAGAAACTTCAAAACCCAAATACAATTGAGAAATAGCAATAGGTAAGCCAGCCACGATTCCAGCAAAAATTAATAAAGAGACCCCGTTCCCAATTCCATATTCGCTGATTAACTCTCCGATCCAAACTAAAAAGATAGACCCGGCCATAATCACAGCAATGTTAGTAAATAACTCGAAGTTTCCCATAGAAACAACTACTCCTTGACTTTGCAATAATTTTAAAAAACCAAATCCTTGAATAAAAGCTAAGGGAACAGTTAATAGACGAGAATATTGACTAAACTTTTTTCTTCCTGCTTCTCCCTCCTCATGATACATCTGCTTTAATTTAGGAAACATCATTGTCGCTAATTGCATAATAATTGAAGCTGTAATATAAGGAGAAACGCCCAGCATTACAATAGACAAATTTGATAAACCTCCTCCTGAAAAAATATTTAACAGACCCAAAAATTGATTATTAGAAAAAAAATTGCTCAATCTTTCCGGATTAACACCAGGAATCGGAATAGATGCCAATAACCTAAAAACAATCAAAGCCCCTAAAACAAACAATATTCTATTTTTTAGATTTTTATCCTTGAGAATTAATTTAACTTTATGTATAAAATTCATCTTATTAATTATTTAGACATTATTTTTTATTTTTCTATCTTCCCCCCAGCTTTTTCTATTTTTTCTTTAGCCGTTTGAGAAAAAAGGCAACCAGAAACTAAAATCTTTTTTGTAATTTCTCCGTCTGATAAAATTTTGATAACCGGAATTCTTCCTCCCGTCTTGCCAACCAAAGATTTCTCCAACAAAATAACTGGGGTAACTTTTTCCCCTTCCTTAAAATTATTTTCCAAAACAACCAAATTTATAATAGCCGGCTTAACTTGAATACTCTTAAAACGATATCCTCTTTTTTTAGGTAATTTTTTAATAAGGTCTCTCATTTCTGGTCTTTTACTTGTCCCCGCTCTTGCGTTTTGTCCTTTGTGACCCTTCCCAGAAGTTTTCCCCCTTTTACCTCCTCTTCCAATCTTGATAGATTTTTTATTAGGATTTTTTCTTTTTATTTGATGAAGTTGCATATTAATTACATTTTAAATTCTTTCAACGCCTGGATTGTCGCCATAGCATTGTTCAATTTATTTCTACTTCTGGTTATTATTTTAGAAGTAACATCGGTAATTCCCGCTAATTCTAAAACATTTTTAGTTGAACTACCAGCGCTTAACCCCCGACCTTCTTTAGACGGGAAGATCTTTACAACACAAGAACAATATTTTTTCTCAACAGCATAAGGAATGGATTGATTTTTGGTTAATTTTAATTTGATTAAATCTTTTTTAGCTTTTCTCACAGATTTTTCAATCGCTAAAGAAACATCAGCTCCTTTAGCTACCCCCACCCCAACAGAACCTTTTTTATTGCCAATTACCATCGCCACGCTAAAACTAAATCTCCTTCCTCCTTTGACCACACGAGTAACCCTTCTAATCTTAATAATTTTTTGGTCAAATTCTGATTTGGGACGAAGTATTTTCCTTTTTTTAAAACTATTATTTTTTTTGAAAGGTTTAACCGACCTTGTTTTTCTTTCATTTTTATTTAAATTATCTTTACCTATTTGGTCACCCCCCCCATCAACAAAATCTGGAGTATCATTTCCATTTTTTTCAACCTCAATACCTATATTATTTTTATTTTTTTCTTCTGTCATTTTTTTAATAAATTAAAACTTCAAACCTCCTTCTCGAGAACCCTCCGCCAAGGCCTTGACTCTTCCTGTAAATAAATAACCACTTTTATCAAAAACAACTTTTTTTATTCCTTTTTTCACAGCATTTTCAGCTAATTCTTTTCCAATTTTTTTGGCCTTTTTAACTAAACCATTTGGTTTATCTTTCAAAGAAGACACCGCAACTAAAGTTTGTTGTTTTTCATCATCAATAATCTGAGCATAAATATATTTATTTGATTTAAACACAGACAAACGAGGTCTTTCGGTTGTCCCCTTTATTTTTGAACGCGTTCTGTTTTTACGCCTATTTCTTTTTTCAGTTTTTATCTTGCTTTTATTCATAAATTTTTATTACATACTTTTCTTGCCTTGTTTTCTACGAATAACTTCATCAAAATACCTAATACCTTTTCCTTTGTATGGTTCCGGTTTCTTTTGAGCCCTTACCACCGCAGTCCATTGCCCAACTAATTCTTTGTCTATACCAGAAATCGTGATATTATTTTTCTCTGCCTTAACAGACAACCCCTTAGGAATAATCAGTTCAACTGGATGAGAAAATCCTAAACTCATAACTAATTTATCATTTTTTACTTCTGATTTAAAACCAACTCCTTCTATAATCAATTTTCTTTCATAGACCCCATTGACTCCCTTTATCATATTTAAAATATGAGAAGCCATTGTTCCCCAAAGAGCTTTAGCAAAAGGAGTTACTTCCAAAGGAAGCAACGAAATTACATCGTTCTTTATTTCTATTTTCAATATCTCTGGCTTAAACTTTTTTCTTAACTCACCCAAAGGACCCTTAACTAAAATTTCATCCTCAGAAATAATTACTTCTGTTTTCTCCGGTATTTTTATTTGTTGTTTTCCTATTCTACTCATAATAACTTTACCAAATCTTAAAGAGAACCTCTCCTCCTATCTTGGACTTGCGTGCTTCTTTATCTGTCATAATTCCCTTAGAAGTAGTTATAATATATAAACCATAACCATTCTTAACTGGTTGAAGGTCCTTAGACCTTTGATAAATTCTCTTGGATAATTTTGAAACTCTTGCTACTCCTTTTATTTTAGGTAAATTTCTCCCACGATAAGCCAATTCAATTTCCATCAATCTTTTAGGCATCTTCCCTATTTTTGAAACATCTTTGATATAACCTTCCCTTTTTAAGATTTCAGCAATAGACATTTTTAAATTAGAATAAGTTAACTTAACAGAAGCCCTCCCGGCTTTACCAGCATTTTTAATTCCAATTATTAATTCTGAAATAGGGTCTCTATTCATATCATTTTTACCAAGAAGATTTTTTAATCCCCGGGATTTTGCCTTCATTAGCTAACTCCCTAAAGCAAATTCTGCATAAACCAAATTCTCCCATATAACTCCTTCTTCTCCCACATTTAAAACATCTTCTGACTATTCTGGAAGAAAATTTTGGTTTCTTATTTGCGCGAGCAATTACAGATTTTTTTGCCATATCGTGTTCTTTTTAATAAATCCGCACACGGCGGACACTGATTTATACTATCAAAAATGGCCTCTAATGTCAACGAAAAAAAACAATTAAAACAGCCATTTTTTACAAAATATAGATAGAGAAAATAAAAACTTTTCTATCTATTTTTTTTCTTTTTTACTTCCTCCTCTTTCTTAAAAGGAAAACCTAAATACTTTAGAAAAGCAGCCATTTCTTCTTTATTATGAGAAGTGGCTACAATAGTAATAGATAAACCAAAAACATCTTTTAATTCCTCGCCAGAGACCTCTGGAAAAATAATATGTTCTTTAATTCCAAGAGTGCAATTTCCCATATTATCAATTGATTTCAAAGACAATCCCCTAAAGTCCTTAGTCCTCGGTAAAGCCACATTAATTAATTTATCCAAAAAACCAAACATTCTTTCTCCTCTTAGGGTTGTCTGAAAACCAATCACTTCCCCCTCTCTAAGTTTAAAAGCCGCAATTGATTTCTTGGCTTTACGAGGAGTCGGCTTCTGTCCTGAAATTTTAGCCAAACGATCAATAATTAAATCTATTCGTTTTTTATCTTTGGAGACCTTCCCTACTCCCACATTTAAAACTACCTTTTCCAGACGAGGTGATTGCATAATATTTTTATAAGAAAAATCTTTCGGGGCTTGGCTAAAAAATTTTTTTTGTTTTTCTCTAATATTCATAACAATTAATATCCTAATTAATTTAAAATTGTGCCACTTTTTTTGCTAACCCTAACTAATTTCCCCTTGACCAATTTCTTCCCCACTTTAGTGTTCTCTTTTGTCTTAGGGTCAATCAAAGCTACATTAGAAACATGAACTGGGTAGGTCTTTTCAACAATTTGACCTTTTTGTCCTCCTTTTTTGGGCTTTTGGTGTTTCTTTTTAAAATTGATTCCTTCCACCAACACTTGTTCTTTAATAGGAAAAACTTTCAAAACTTTTCCTGTTTTATTCTTATCTTTTCCAGAAATTATTTTAACAGTATCTCCTTTTTTTATTTTCATAATTGTTTAATTGATTAGATTTTTAGATTTTTGAAGGAAAAAATCACTTCGTAATTTTTTCTAATTTCTAATCTCTAATACTTAACATCTATTTATATTACCTCCGGTGCCAAAGAAATAATTTTTTGATAACCTAATTCTGCAATTTCTCTGGGAATCGGCCCAAAAATCCTCCCTGCTTTTGGTTCTTTCTTTTCTTTATCTATAATCACAACAGCATTATCATCAAAACTAATATAAGAACCATCCTTTCGCCTAAATTGTTTTTTTTGTCTGACAACCACACCCCTTAAAACATCCTTTTTCTTGACCAATTTTCTTGGCTCAGCAATCTGAACAGACAACACTACAATATCACCAATTCTAGCATAACGTCTTTTTGAACCACCTAATATTTTAAAAACGCGGCCAATTTTTCCGCCTGAATTATCTGTTATTTTTACTATAGATTGTGGTTGAATCATACAATTTTATTTTATCACTCTAAATCTTTTATCCTTAGATAAAGGACGACATTCCTCTATCCTAACTTTTTCGCCCACCTGATACTCCCCTCCTTTACTGTCCGCTTTGTATTTCTTTGAAATCAATCTATATTTATCATATTTGGGATGTTTGACATATCTCTTCACTAAAACCACAACTGTATTTTGCATTTTAGTAGAAGTGATTATCCCACTCAAAATCTTCTTCCTTCTTTGTGAGGCCTTTATTTCTGTTTTATTTTCTGTTTTATTTTCTGTTCCCATAATATAATTATTATTTGCGAATATTTAACTCTGTCAAAATCCGAGCAATATTTTTTCTAATTTCTTTTCCTTTTTTGATATTTTTTGTTTTACTCCCTGACGAGCCAAAACGAAAATTTCTTAAATCAGACCTTCTTTCTGATAACATTTTACTCAAATCGGCTGATGTGTTTTTTTTATAATCCATATTACTTTTATATCTATATATTAGACCTTTCCACTATTTTTGTCTTAACGGGTAATTTTGTTCCGGCCTTTCTCATTGCTTCTTTAGCGGTTTTTTCACTAACACCATCTACCTCCAACAAAATACTCCCCGGTTTGATTGGAACGCAGTATCCCTGAGGCGCCCCCTTGCCCTTTCCCATTTTTACTTCAGCTGGTTTAGAAGTAAAAGGCCTATCCGGAAAAATTCTTACCCAAATTTTACCAGTTTTCCCAATATATCTTTTGGACACTCTACGAGCGGCTTCAATTTGATTAGATTTTAACCTTGCTCCTGCCAAGGCCTTTAAACCAAAAGAACCAAAACTAACATTGTTACCACGAGAAGCCACCCCTACTTTATTTTGGTTTTCTCTACCTGTCTGCCATTTTCTATGTTTTGCTTTTTTGGGAAATAACATAATTTTTTACTTATAAATATCTAAAATTATTTTTTATTAAAAATATCTCCTCTATAAATCCAAACTTTAATTCCAATAATTCCATAAGAAAGATATGCTTTTTCTCTTGCAAAATCGACATCAGCTCTTAAGGTCTGCAAAGGAATCATCCCTTTTTTCAATTGTTCTCTCCTTGCCATTTCAGCCCCGCCTAAGCGCCCAGATAAATTAATTTTTACCCCTTTCACATCCCGATTAGCCGCAACTTTATCAATAGTCATCTTTAAGACCTTTCTAAAAGGCAACCTTTTTTCTAAGCCCTCAGCCACCATCATTCCAACAATCGCCGCATCAGTTTCTGGATACCTAATTTCTTCTATGTCAACCTTTAACTCTTTTGGCTTTAATAATTTGTGTTTACCTAAAAAAGCCAAAATATCATCTCTTAATTTTTGAGCCCCTTCACCACTTCTTCCGATAATCATCCCAGCTCTTGATGTTTTTATAATAATTTTCAAAAGTTTTTCATTTCTTTCCATTTCAATAGAACTGATATAAAATTTTCTCAACTTTTTTTCTAAAAATTCTCTTACTAAAACATCGCTTTTTAAATATTGTTTATATTGCTCACGCGAACCAAACCAACGAGATTTCCAATCTCTTAATATACCTAATCTTTGCGCGTAAGGGTGAACAACATGTGTCATATTATTTCTTTATTTCTTTAATTTTTTCTTGATTAACTGTTGGTAAAATTTTTTCTAAAACAATTGAGATGTGACTGGTTCTTCTCTTCAAAGGATAAGCTTGACCTCTCGCTCCCGCTCTAAATCTTTTCATTACAGGACCCTCATCTACCCTAATCTCCTTTAGAAATAAATCTTTTCCCATTATTCCTTCGTTGTGTTTAGCATTAGCGACTGCTGATTGCAAAAGTTTTTTTATGACTCGTGTCGCTTCTTTGTTGACAAAATTAAGTTCTTGCAGAACCTTTTCTACTTTCTTTCCACGAATTAAATTTGCTACCAATCTGACTTTTCTTGGTGATTGTTTATAATTGTTTAATTTGGCTTTAATGATTGTCATAATTTATTTTTTAAACAGCGGCTTTGGCAGCTTTGGCGGCTGCAATCTCGGCATCTTTTTTCTTCTGGTCTAACTCCTTTTGCATACGACCACCATGTTTTATGAATTTTTTAGAGAGAGAAAATTCTCCTAAGCGATGACCCACCATATCTTCGGAAATAAACACTTCTTTGTGTTCTTTCCCATTGTGAACACCGAAAGTCCAACCCACCATTTCTGGAGAGATTTGGCTGGCTCTTGCCCATGTCTTAATTACGCCAACTTCGTTTGGTTTTTTGCCTTCAATTTTTTTTAAAAGTCTTTCGTCCACATAAGGACCTTTTTTAAGCGACCTGGTCATAATAAAATAATAACTCCTTATTGGAGTCCCATTCAACAACTATATCTTAACAAAATAACAAATAAAGTCAATAAAATATCTAATTTTTTCTAATTCAACAACTAAAGAGTATTGGTCTAACTGACAACCAACCAACAAAGAAAAAATACCCAAAAACTTCAACAAGATTTTGGGTATTTCCCTTTCTTAAGTTAAATTCAATCTATTTACTCCCAATATTTTTTCTAAACTTATCAATGACATCACCAGCTGCTTCTTTCCCTCCTAAGCCAAAAGATAAACCAATTGCTAAAGAAAGAGCTACGACTAAACCAGTAAAAATTGTCTGAATGAAAGTAGATGCTACCCCCATCTGATAAAGAGCCATCAAAATAGCAAAAATCCAAATAGCCCAACGAGCAATTACCCCTAAAAATCTAGAAACCTTAACATCTGCCATTTTAGCTGAACCTTTTACCAAACTTTCCACTGCCTCAGCAATAACAGCTGCCACCAAAAGGATAAGAACTGCTGCGATTACTCTTGGAAGATAAAGCAACACTACCTGTTGCAAAAATTGATTAACTTGAACAAGACCCAAAACGTCAAAAGCTGCTACCAAAAAAACAACTATTACAAACCATTTAACTAAGGCCCCAATAAATTTACCTGAATTCAACTGAAAACCGGCCTTATTTAAAGTTTTCTCTATACCTGTCTTTCGTAAAACCTTATCTACACTAAGAGAATGAATTATTTGAGCGATTAACCTACCTAACAAAGCACTGATTATCCAACCAATAACAAAAATTATTAAGGCAACAATCAAATTAGGTATAAAACTTACCACACCTATCCAAAGACCCTGGAAAGATTGTGATAAAACTTGACTCCAAGTTTCTAACATCATATATATTTTTACAATTAAGAACTAAAATTATTAATAAATACCAATAAACATCACAACAATAATCAAAACTAAACTAAACTGATTATTGAAGTTAAACGACCTTTTGTTCATTTATACATCATATAATAACATTAAGATAAAAATAAAAGGGGTAAACTGTGGATAAATCAAAAGATTAGACACCAATTTTATTTATAAGTTTTTTGTGAGAATAATCCAAAATATCTCTCAAAAGTTTGTCATAAATACCTAAACGATATTTAAAATCCGCTGTTTCAAAAACAACGTATCTTAACTCTCTACCTACTTCCGATTCTAAAATACGAACGGCCTTTTCCAAAGCTGTTTCGCTTAAATTATCACCAACAACTAATAAATCGGCTCGACTATTCATATCCTGAATAAAAACACCTGCCACAATTACTAATTTCAAATTACCTACGTTTTTCAATTTATCTACTATCTCATCGTTATTTAAAGCTCCATTTTCAATTAAAAGATTCTGCAAGGGCGCTAAAAAAACAAATTCTTTATCCAAAATCCAACCCTCTACTTTCTTTTTTGTTATCTTGCTATTGTCTCCTTTTTTATTACTTTCTTTCAGAAAACTTTTTTTCTTAATCAACCCAGCTTTCTCTAATAGAATTAATTCTTTTCGTGAAATAACCGGGGTGGTCTTCGTGCGATTAGCGATTTCCAAATTATCAAACGCTTGGTCAGAATTAGATAGAAACAATTTCATTATTTTCACTCTGGCAACACTTCCAAATAATTTAATTAATATCTCCATATCAACATTATTATAACATTTTTTCTGTGATCCACAATCCTCAAATTTTTTTATTAAAAAACAGGGCTAATTAAATTAGCCCCGTTTTTCACCATCTTTTCTCTCTTTTATTTTAATTCTACAACTCCTCCAGCTCCTTCAATTTCAACTTTAAGTGCTTCCGCATCAACTTTTTTCATTTCCTTTTTAAGGACAACTGGGGCAGAGTCAACTAACTCTTTAGCCTCTTTCAAACCCAATCCTAAAGAAGATTTTACTACTTTAATGACCGCTATTTTCTGCTCACCAGCTGATTTTAGTTCCACATCAAAAGAACTTTTTTCTTCTGTTTCTTCGCCATTATTTCCAGCAGTTCCTCCTACTACGGCTACGGCTGCGGCAGACACACCAAATTTCTTTTCAAGCAATTTTACTAATTCATGCAAATCTAAAACTGACATTGTTTCAATTTCATCTATAATTGTTTTAAATTTTTTAGGAATTTCCAATGTTTTATTTTCTTCTTGAGTTTCCCCAATTTTTTCCTCTAATTTTTCTTCAGCCATAATTTTTAATTAATTAAACTAATAATTTTATACTCGCCTTTCAGCTATCTTACTTAAAGCAACTACTAAACCCTGAATCGGTGAATTAATAATATTTACAAATTGCGCTCTTAATGTTTGAAGAGATGGGATTTGCGCGATAGAAATCATCTTTTCTTTGTCAACAAAAGCCCCATCAAAAACCCCTCCTAAAATTGAGATATTATTTTTATATTTTTTCTGAAATTCGTAAATTCCACGAGCTGGCGCAATTTGGTCTTGGCTATAAGCCAAAGCTAATTCCCCACTTAACTCTGGAAGTTCTCCTTGGATAGTTGCATCTTGCAAAACTTTTTTAGCCAATGTTTTTTTAACCACAGTATAAGAAGAATCATTTTCTCTTAAAAAATTTTTTAATTGAGTGGATTCTATAACACCTAAACCGTGAAAATTAACAAAAACAATCGTAGAAAAATCATTAACAATGCCTTTTACTTTTTTACAAATTTCTTCTTTTTTTTCTCTTGTTATCGCCATATTAATTTATTGTTTAAACAAAAAACCTTATTATTGCTAATAAGATTCAGAGAAAAACACTTATTTGTTTAATGCTTCGACCTCAATAGGACTTACCTTTGCCTATTTTCTCTGATCTTAATTATTTTCCATTAAAACACACCCAAGAAAAATATGCAACCTTTAAAATTGCTAATTAAAAACTTTTGTGGCCTTCCAAGCGCCAACTACCAACATTTTAGTTTTGATTAAGAATACCAGCTGTTTGTTGATTATTTTGGAGAGCAGCCATCTCTTTTTTTAATCTTTCTACCATTTTTCCTGTTTCTCTTAAAATCAAAGCTAACCTTTGTAATTCTGGGCTGTGGGGGTCCTCTGGTTTAGTGATATTTTCTTTTTTAGTTATATCCACAGAAGCGTTTCCTTCTTCTGCATTGATTTGGGTTTCTTTTCCACTCACTGATAGTTGCCCTTCGTCAGCAACTTCTATGTTTGTCCCAGACAATTTTTCTCCTTCTGAATTTTTATAATTTTCTACTCCTCCCATAACAATAAAAGAACAAATTACTCCTACCAAAAAACCTATAATATATTTGCCATCTTTAAATATTTCCATATAATTATTATTTAGAATCTGTTAATCTTCGACCATTTAGTTTTAGTATATTCAGAGCGCAAAAAATGTCAACGACATTAAATTTAATGAAAATTATTGACAAATTCCCGTGGTATTGGTTGTGCTTTGGTCACAAATAATATTTTCCGCTCTGATAATAGGATTATCCAAAGTATCTGTTTTAATAGACCAATAATTATATCGGTAAACAACATCTTTTAGATTGATTGCTGCTGGAAGCGGTTCTCTACCACTATAATAATTAGATAAATCCATATAATTGGTGGCCTCTTTCAAATAGCGAAATTCAGCATTTTCAATAGTAGAAGAAGCCGACATAATATTAATCCCGCCCACTTTGGCTATAGAACTGGTAGCCACCCCTTCCTTTTCAAACAACGAGGTAAAAATAATTTTATTTTCATCACCAATTCCCCCCTTCACCCCAAGATATCCTTCTACCCCCAACGTTCCGTTTTTATCAAATTTAAAAGTGGTTTGCGGTTTAATTTCTAAAACAGCTTTTTCAGCAACTATCAAAACATTATCAATCACGTAAGGCAAGGGATTATAATCTAATTCAGTTGCGCCTTCAAACAAATAGCCAGATAAATTGATGCCGTCTGTCCCATTGTTGATTCCCGAATTATTAGTTATTTTAAGACCAGTGGGGTTGGCAATCGTTAAAGGAAAACTGACATTGTTTTGAAAAAAATTATTATCAATAATTAAATTAGAACTGTCTGTCGTCATTAGCCCTTTATAATTACCATCAAAAACAGAGTTTCTAATTTCAAAATAACTTCTTGTTGCCGATAAACCACAACTTTCACTCTCTTCTTGGTTATTTTTAAAATAACATTCATCAATTGTTGAAGTCGCCTGCTCTAACAGCAAACCAGAGGAATAAGATTCCTCAAAAGAAGTTTTTTGAAAGTCAACTTCGCTATTTTTAACAACTACCATACTCTCGGGATAAGTCGTTAAGCAACGATTCCCCCCGAACACAAAAATGGTGTTTTTAAAATTAGATTGCTCAGCCGAATCAAAGACAATTTGTGACCAAAAATTATTTCCAACACCCGGACAAATATGCGTAGCATCTCCAACAATGCAATCACCATCCCCATTAGTATCGCCTCCCGTATCATCAGAAAAAACAGTAAAAATAACTTGATTGCCCTTTTCTCCCCCAATAGCTTCCAGCGAACCATTAATAATAATTTCCGCTTTATCGTAACGTTGAACAATTTTAATAATAACATCTTCCTCTATCTTTAACTTTGCTCCCTTTTTGACAGTCAACCCGTCACTCCCAACAAAATAAGGCGAATTGTCTTTAGTTAAAGTTTTATTTTCACTTAAAGAGTTTCCTTTCGCTATCTTGTAATTAATACTATTTCTAGCTCGCGGTGTTCCTCTGATGTTGTTTCCATTAGCATCTTGACCATTCAGAATATATTGCCCTATGGACAAACCCCAATTCTCACGATTCGTTCCAACTATCCCCGGTTCATATTTTTCTAAAGTCCGACAATGACCGTAAGAACAGATTTCCCCACTTTCAGACCAACCACCTTCGTTTTGAGAAAACGCCACCTCATCAATCGTCGTGGTGGCTTGACCATCTTTTTTGTATGCCAAAATTAAATGCTCTCCGTTATTACTCAAACCTG
>Ga0172375_10002121_pt1 | contig 31335 bp, 27 predicted proteins | sample LakKiv1m_FD_114537 | JGI IMG/M metagenome (GOLD analysis project Ga0172375, IMG submission 114537) | Freshwater microbial communities from Kabuno Bay, South-Kivu, Congo - kab_092012_11.1m | ecosystem: Environmental > Aquatic > Freshwater > Lake | place: Democratic Republic of the Congo... | reverse complement strand
CTACTCATCACAACTATGTCCTTTCCAGCCATAATGCCCCCCTCTCAAAGGGAGAATTACAGCCTTAAACTAGGACATTTCTACTTTGGTAGCTTAGGACATTCTCATTTTGGCGGAACAGAAGATATTCGCCTGCTATGCAGGGAGCGAAGGGGAGTTGATTGCTGGATCACGGGAGCCTGGCTCGGAAATGCGGCTGGAGGCGTCCGGATGACGAAAATGACTTAAGTAGCAGAATGATCCGGAGATTGTTTTGAGAGTTTAACGCATCGGACATTATTTTGCGGTTAGGGTTCCTATCTTCGTTCCCATGGGTAAGAACCGCGCGTTGCCTGCAGGCAGAGGTCTTCAGAATGCCGGGTTCAAAGCCGCAGGTTGTATGAAATGATCTGCTGCACAAAATCCACCGGGCCCTTCTTATAGTTGTCCACCATGAGGATATTCCACTTGAGCCGGGGATCGGCGTGCTGAAAGAAATCCCCCATGACGTCGTCATTGGTGTCGCTGCCCCAGTCCAGCAGGTTCGTGGGTCCGATGATCGGCGGCGAATGGAACCCCAGCTTCTTCCATAGTTTCTTGAAAGCGTACCTTTCCACTTTATTCAGATCCTTGATGAACAAGGAAAAGACATCGCTCTCCACCCCGATGGCGATGGCCTCTCCGTCCTGCGTCCTGACAAGCTGCGAGACGTAGAAGTATCTGCTGTAATCGTTCGGGTAGGCCGCGAGGAAAGAGCCCCTGTTGCCGCGGGTAACGCGCGACAGATAATCGCTGTCTTTGGTCTTGGGCCACGTGCTCACCAGGGTGCTCACGAAGGGAGTATGATCGGAGGTCTTCTGCGTCTCGACCGTGTTGTCGTCGTGCGCGTTTTTCAGCCACAGGTAGGGGTACTTTTTCACGGTCTCGGCGTCCGGATAAAAGACGATGACCCTGCCGGCCCCCGTCCAGAGGCTGTTCAGGGTGACGGTGGAAGGGTCGGCCCGGTCGATAAGCAGCGAACCCAGCTTTGTCTTGATAAGATCGGCCAGCTCGTCTTCATGGCCCTCCATCTTGTATTTCTTCGTGATTGACAGCAGGATGATCTCCCGCGAGCTGGCGGGATCGTTGCAAAAGGTGACGACATCATCCAAAATGCCGTTGAGGGAGACGCTGACCATGGAATGGACGATGGCAAAGCTGTTTCTGCCCATGGCCTGGACCCTGAGATCCAGGAATCTGACACCGCCTTTCAGCTGCTGAAGAACGGTCTCATCCTGGCTCTTGCTCCACGGGGCCTGCACGGATTTTACGATCCCCACCGCGTCTTTGTTGATCGGGTCGACCAGCGTATGGAGGAGCTTGCCGAGCGTGTGTTTGCACGCGAAATCCTTGTCGCACCAGCCCGTGACCTTTCCGGTGATATCGGTCACAAACTTCTCCCCATTGAAATTGCCGTCGTCGGCCATGGCGGAGCCGGCGGTGATGTTGTAGGTCCCAGTATCGTGGGTTCCGGGGATGAGAAGCGTGGTGAGCGGCCTTGACCCGAGGGAGCCGGATGCCGCGATGTCCCTCATCCAGCTCGCTGTCGAACGGGCGGCTTCCAAGGGGGCGGATTCCGAAGCCGCCTTTTGTCGGCCGGCCATGTCGGATACGGTGAAGATCGCCTGCGTAAAGATCTGGACCCGATGGTTGTTCCCGTCCACCACATAGAGATTGCCGAACGGATCGATGATCACGTCCGACGGCTCGAACAATCGGCCTTCCTGGTAGCCCGGCTGCGCCGCCTTTCCCAGATACCTCCCTGACGAATCGAACTTCTGAATCCGGTTGTTTCCAAGGTCGGTGACATAGATGATCCCGTCGCGATCCGCAGCGAGGCCGTAAGGGGTCCCGAACTGCCCGTCTCCGGTTCCCGCCCCTCCCCACTTGGCGAGGAATCTCATGTCCTGATCGAACTTCTGGATGCGGCTGTTCCCTCCGTCCGCTATATAGAGGTTGTTGCGGCCGTCGATGGTGATCCCGATGGGCTCGTCGAACTGGCCGTCGCCTGTCCCCTGGGTTCCGAACTGCCCGAGATATCGGCCGGAGGGATCGAATTTCTGGATGCGGTTGTTGTTGGCGTCGACGACATACACGTTATTCAAAGAATCCGCCGAAATGTCGAAGGGCGCTGAAAACTCCCCGGCCCCTGTCCCCTCGCTCCCCCATTTGGTGATGAAATTCCCCGAAGCGTCGAATTTCTGGATGCGATGCAGGATGACGTCCGTCACGTACACATTGTTCGCGGAATCGATGGCAAGCCCCCGGCATCCCTGGAATTGGCCGTCTTCGCTGCCGCTGCCTCCCCAGCTCAGGATGAAATTCCCGTCAGGATCGAACTTCTCGATCCGGTCATTGAAGGAGTCGGCAACGTAGATGTTCCCTTCCGAGTCCTGGACGATGGACTCCGGAAGCGTGAACTGGCCCTCAGCCGCGCCTTCCCGGCCAATGGACCTGACGACACCCGGAACGGTGCTGTTCGGATTCTCCGCCGGATTCCGGTTTGAGCCGGTCGAGCTGCTGCAGCCGGACAAGATGAGGAATAACAGGCATGCCGCGGCTCCAATCCTCTTTCTATTCAATGAAACCTCCCCTGTCGCCGGTCCGCCGATTGTCATCCGTCGGCGCGTCGCCTTGTGACTGGATTTATAAGAACTTGCTTTTAAGCGGCCGGAATATGGAGCAAAAGGGAGCCGGGTGTCAAGGGAATTTTTCCTGAGCGATGCCCCATACCGGGACATGATTGAATCCAAGTTCCGGGGACAGGGATTCATGATTGACTGGGCCGGCAATTTTCTACCAGCTGTACCCCACGGCCAGATAGGGGAGGTGCTGGACTACCTTGTTTCGCACCTCTCCAGGGTCGATGTCGCGGTGATAATACTGATAGCCTGCCGTGAAATCCCAATGCGGGCTGAACCGATAGTTCAGGTAGGCGCCTGCATCGACGAACCGGTTGTCGGGGATTTTCCCTCCGTCTGCATTGAGGTAGAGCGTAACTTTATCCGTGATTCGCCATCCGAGCTTCAGATGCAGGAACGGGACAACAGCGATGTCGTCCTCCTTGGCCTTGCGGCTGAGATCCGCGGACTCCAGCTCGATAATGTGGTATTGGAACATCGCCCCAGCTCCGAGCGCGAGAATAAAAGGAGAGGACGGAAACAGTTCATAGCGATAACGGAGGCGCAGGTCATAGAGGAGCCAGTCCGACTTGATGGTTTTGTTGGCCGGGAAGGTGACCCCTCGATACTCAACAGGGCTATTGAAGGAGCCGCTGTCCCTCGCCTCCATGGGCCAGAGGGAGAAACCCAGTTCATGCCGCTCGTTGAGCGTCGCGTCCAGTTGCACGACGGCCGTCGTCAAGGGATAGTCGTTACCTTCCAGGTCACGGAGGTTGAACGCGGTGCCGCTGCCTGAGACCTCGTTTTCCTTGACATAACCGGGACCGAAGTTGAAATTGAATCGGTACCTGGGGTACGTGATTCCCGCGGTCGATCCATCCCCGGCGTCCTTCTTCGCCGGATCGCCTTCGATCAGGGCCAGCTGGATTCCCGCTCCTCGATCCATCGCCATGGGAAGCAATGCGACTCGCCGGTCAATAGGCTTTACCCAGGTCAAGGTGCTGAGCAGGGCAATGCTTGCGCCGGCCAGGATATCGTCGGCATAATGCTGATCCGCCTGAAAACGGCTGTAGCCGACAAACGCGGCCGCCGCATAAGCCGGCACTCCCCACTTCCAGCCGTACTTCATTCCGATAAAGGAGGCGCCAGAGAAGGAGGCCGAGGTGTGTCCCGACGGAAAAGAGTTATGGTCGCTGCCGTCCGGTCTCAGCTTTCCTGCCGCCTCTTTGCCGACGGCGACAATGCCCGCTGTGGTTCCGATGCTTAACGCCGCTTCCTTGGTCGCTTCACGGTCCCACCATGATCCGTCGGGATTGCCGGCGAAGAATGTCGATCCAAGGGCGATGCCGGGAAGGAGCAGCACCAGAACGTCTCCTGCACGGGTTATGTTTTGGTTCGCGGCATGAGTCGAGCCTGCGGTGGCCGCAAAAAGGAGGAGGGTTCCCAGTGCAAGCGCCAAGCCCCTCCAAAACGGCCGCCTGCGTGGTTTCAACGAGGGCTTTGTCATTTCGTATCTCTTTCATATTGAATTGTAAGGAGGAAATATCGATAGACCTTGCTTTTCATTTAGTCATTAAGTTTCCGATCTTGGTCCCCATCTGTACGAAGCGCCCGCTGCCCTCAGGCAGGGATGTTTTGAGTATGCCGGGCTCAAAGAGCAGGACGATCCCGGAGCCGCCATAGGCGAAATGGCCGATTTCATCGCCCTTTTTGATTTCCCTGCCTGGATCGGCGGGGAGCGGCATGTTGACGGAGTTGATGTCGCTCATCCCGATGGCGACGAATGCGACCTGCCCCGAACTTTTCGTGTTGATCAGATAGTAGGCGCGATGGTACTCGGAGAAGTACTTTACCAGTCCTCTAAAGCCGTAATAGTAGTGCTTGTCGTCCAGGGATCCCTTGGCTGAGATCGCGCCCGTGACCGGGGCATGGTAGCGGTGGTAGTCCTTGGGATAAAGGAGGCAGACGATCGCCGCGCCCCCCGCGAATCGATTCGCCAGCTCGACGCTTCCCAGGAGCGCGGCGATATTGTAGGTATCACCCTTCACCTCGAAATCCCGATCGGAGGTGAGGGGATACGGGATCTGGGATACCTTGCAATCCGCGGGGCAGGTGAGTACCGCATCGTTGTTCGGCTCCGCGATAGGGCGCGCGCCGGGCTTCAGCCTCCGGGTGAAGAAATCATTGAAGGAGGAAAACCCGCCCGCGGGGATCTGATAGGAGCGCATGTCGATCGCTCCCTCCCTGACCCAGCGGTTCGCGACGGCCGCGGAGGCCCTGCTGTCCATAAAGGCCCCGCGTTCGCGGACGAATTTCTGCATCCAGTCGATGATATCCCTGTCCCGCAGAAAACGGATCCCCTCGTCCAGGTAATACGTCCTGCTTTTTTCGTCCTTTTTCCTGTACAGGGACTTGAAGAGTTCCGAGTAATCCTGGGCATTCGAGATCTTGTCAGGGGTGTAGGTCCGCCACACATCGAGGAATCGATAGAACTCCTCCAGGCTGCCGTGCCTGTGCCAGTAGGATGTCTTGTCTTTTGCGCCGGCGTTGATCAGCTTTATCAAGGAATCCTTGAGGTCGGGCCTCTTGCTGTCCAAAAGGGTCTTGAGCTCTTGAACGACCGGAGACGTTGCACGGCTGCCTTCTTTTTGCGCCAGGACATTGCCGTCTGCAAACAGAGTGGATATACAGCAAGCGACCGCCATCGCGTATACTCTCTTCTTCACCATCACACCTCCCGGCAAAGGATGGCCCATTATCCAGCCCTTTTTCGATATCTGATCCCCAGATATTGCAGTTCCTCTTTGCCGCCGACGGTGAATATCTGCGCGGCAGAGCCCATATTGCGGCCCAGTCCCCTCAGGTAGCCGCGGGTCTCATCGACCGGCTGGACGATGAAGGTGCCGCCGGAGTCGAGAGGCAGGCAGTTGAACAGGAGAAGGCCGTTGGCGACCTTGATCTCTATCGAGGGGTTCCCGGCGCCGGGCATGTAAAAGAGTGCGTCGGCAGGATCGAGATCGAAGGCGTCCCAAAAACCTGCGCGCCCCTTCCATCCATCCGGGATCGTGACAGGGGCGTATTTTTCGGCCAGCACCCCTGTTTTGATCCCGCGGTTGATCAGCATGACGCTGCGGCCGGAAACGGTCGTGATCTGATACTGAGTCGCCTGAGAGTCGGCAGCCGAAAGCCAGCCGTTTTCCCGCGGGATGACCTTGACCGCGCCGCCTGCATCCGTCCATTCAAGGCCGCCGGGGATGCTGCCGACTTTCAGATACCCCCCCTTGGTTTCCGATTTGACGTAGATGCCGCTCAGGGCGTCGAGGGTTTCCTGCGGCCATGTTGCGGGCGGCGAGTAGGGGGGGACATAAGGGGCAGGCGGTTTTATCCCTGCCTTCTCTTCGAGCGCAAGCTTCAGGGTCTGTCTGGCGATGGTGCCGACAGTGCCGCTTGCCTCCGACGTGTTGGAAAGCACCACAACGGCCAGCTTGTGATCCCGCAAAACGATCATGTGGCTTGTCATCGTCATCGTGGCGCCGTTGTGCCAGCAGAGGTTTCCCGCGTATTTGAGCTCCGCGTCGCTGAGCTGCCAGAGAAAGCCCACCTTGGCCCCCAAATCAAGGGGCGGGGCAGTGGACTGGTTGGTGAGCATCATCTCCGCCGTGGCCGGCGACATGACCCTGCCGCGCTCACCCGCGCCGTTTGCCATGATCATCTTCAAATATTTTGCCATATCCCTGGCGGTCGAAACGATGGAGCCGGAGGTGCCGAGGTTGCAGTCAAACGGCCCTGTCTCGATGCCTGCCAGATAGCCCTTCGAGACGCGGTCCGCGACTTTCGGGCTGTTGCTATCGAAGGAGCTTCGATCCATGCCGAGCGTATCGAAAAGGGCCTCCGAATAGGAGGCAAAATCGGTGCGGGAGGCATTGGCGATCACGTCGGACAGCAGCGCGACCGCTGTATTGGAATAGGAGCCGATTAGGTCCACAGGGAATGCCTGGTAGTCGTTTGCCAGGTAATTGAGGAACCATTGATTCATCTCTTGCATGGTCTTGTGGGGTTTGCCCCTGAGGGTGAAGCCGCCGTTGAACAGATCCCCCGGTATCCCTGAATGGTGCGTCAGCATGGTCCGGACGGTGATCGGGTTGCCGGCTGCAAAGCCGAGCGGGGCGCCGATTTTGAAGCCGGGCAGATAGGCGGTCACCGGCTTGTCGATGTCGATCAATCCCCTCTCCACGAGCTGCGCGATCATGACGCCGGTAAAGGTCTTGGAGTTGGAGCCGATCTCGAAATGGGTATCCGCCGTCGCCGGTATGCCGTTGGCGGCGTCCGCCATGCCGAATCCCTCCACCCACGCCGTGGACTGGTCGTCGACGAGCGCAATGGCGAGCCCTTTCACCTTGTCCTCGTTGATCTGCGTCTGGATGTAGGCGCTCATCTCCTGAATGGTCCGCTGGTAAGGGTCCGAGGAGCTGCCGCAGCCGCTTAGAGCTGCAAAGCCGAACATGAAAAAGATGGCCGCTGCCGCGATTCGAATCTTTTTCATCTATAAATCTCCTGTCCTGGTCGCCACAACCGCCGCGCCTTCCGGGGTTGTGAGGGTGAAGATTTGCCTGCCTGAGCCGTCGATGGAAAACACGATCGCGCCGTTGACGATTGTGTTGTCCCTCAGCAGAAAAGTGTCGGCGGCCGTGGGAAACAGGTCGGCGGCCGCACCGGTGCCCCGTATCGAGGTCTTGATCATCAGCGTGCCGCCCTCAAGGTAAACACGCGCCTGCAGCGGCTCGCCCGAGTATTGGGCTGCGTAGGTTCCCGCATAGGATTGCAGGATGGCAAGCGGCACGTCGACAAGCCTGGCCGCCGTTATCCCTTCATCCGGCCAGCCGTAAACCCGCGCGACGGAGCGGATGATTTCCATGATGAGGGCATATCCGTTGTCACCGTTGGACATGACGACCGCCCCCTGCCCCCGGTCTCGGTATGCGGACGCATAAGACTTGTAGCCGAATGTCGAGCCGCTGTGGTTGAATATGAGGCCGCCCTTGCCGCTGACCAGGACGAAGCCCAGGCCCATCGATGAATTGGGCTGCTGCGTCAGGATAAGGTTTGCAGTCTCCCGGGTGATCATGACTCCACCGCCGGAAGAGGCCGCCCTTTGCACCTCGATCCACAATGCGGCAAGATCGGTGGGCGTGGTCCACAGGCCCGCGGCGATGAGCTCCGGGTATACCTTCCAGCCGCCAGGTATCGGCGCGCCGTCGATGTCGTGGGCCCTGGCCGCCCGCGCTGCCAGTGGACCGGCAATGGGCTGAACGAAATCGCTGGAATTCATGCCCAGCCGGTCAAAGACGCTGCCTTTCATATAGCTCCGAAACGGCATCCCGGATACATCTTCCGACATCTGCTGCAGCACCTCCATGCCCCCGCCCGAATAGCTGTAGCGCGTCCCCGGCGTGATGACGACGCGAACCGGTTCGGTCGTCGCGGGCGGCGCGCCGTTGAGCACCTGAAGCAGCGTCGGAATCGCGCTTCCCATGTCGTATCCGCCGAAACCATCGACGTTCACCCCGGCGGTGTGTGACATGAGGCGCTGTATCGTGGCCTTTTCCTTCACGGTGAATTCGTTGTCCGCCAGATGCCAGGAGGTCAGATAGTCGTTGACGTTTCTGGTGATATCGATCATGCCTGACTGCGCGAGCATCATAATGCCCGTCACCGAAACGGGCTTGCTCACGGAGGCGGCCTGAAATACCGTGCCGGAAGTGACGGCCTGGGTACCGTCGGCTTCGGTGACACCGTATCCCTTTGCCCATTCGACGGCACCGTTGTGGATGACCGCGATGCTGATACCCGGCACCTGAAAATGCCGCATGCGGTCCGTCAGGGCCATGCCCGCGGGCGTGTTTCCTTCGTTGACCATCGCGGGAATGAGGTTCTTTTCGACGGCGTCGATGCGCGCCTGTGTATCGACGGTGGTCGAAGACGAACAGGCGGAGACGAAAAGCAGGCAAGCGGCGAGGATCGATGCACACCTGCAGCCACGACTCGATTCAATCTCGGATGTCGAAGGCGGCGACGGATATGGAATCGAATGGATAGGGACCATGTCTGCTTTGTGTTTCAAGGGATTCCTTAGGGTCTTTTGTGTGAAGCAGGGACATCCCACGAAAGAGACAATAGAGAAGAAATCACGAAAGATCAAGGGAAAAGAGGGAAGGGTCGGGCCTTATCGCAAAAGGCCGATTCGAGACAGCGGCGCCGGAACGCCGCTTGGGCCGCTCCCCGGGCAAGGCGGTAGAGAGGCAAGAGGCACTTGTCATGCGCTTAAAAGGAAGATAGAATCGGCGCCGACGGAGGGGTGTTTCGATGTCTATCCGCAGTCGGGTGATGGAATATGTCCGGATAGTGCCGGTGGTGTTCGCGCTGCTTTTTGTCAGCACGCTGCCGATGATGCCGAACGCCTTTTTCTGGGCGGAGAACAACAGTGACGTCGGGTATTCCTTCAGATGGCTCGGCGTCCCGGCACTGGCCTTATCATTCTGGCTCCTGGGACTGCGGAGGATCCGCAGCCGACTCAAGACCTGGGAGCGCTATCTTGTACTGCCTTTTCTTGCCGCCTTCTTTGTTTTGATCATGAACGGGCCGGTACTGCTCTTGAACGCCTGGCTCCAGCCGCAGGTCGCTGTTGTGCTCGAAGGAACGGTCGTGGAGAAGGTTTCTGCTTCGATCAAGTCAAAAGCGAGGATCGTGTTTGTCGATCAGCAGAATGTGAGCCATCGGTGGCCGGTTTCACGGCGTGCCTACGATGCCGTCGGGCTCGGCGACCGTTTTCGCGTCCATGCCGCCAGGGGCGGGCTGGGGATCCTGTACGTGAATTCGGGTGACGATTACTGGAAACGGATCCCAGCCGCCGAGCCGCAGGTGAGGAAACCTTGACCGCTCAGAATGGCGTCTCATCGGACGCCGCACAGAGCGGCCACCGGAAGCGAAGCGACGGTCTGCTTGAAGGTCTTTGCCCGCCGATCTCGCCCCTTTCGTGGGAGGCGGCCGAAGAGATTCTGTTGCCGCGAGCTTTTGGGTTCTAAATATCGGAGCTCATATGATTCGCGCACGGATTTTTGTGCCGACAAAGTCGGTGATTGCCGTCAGCAGCACGATCGTAATCAAGATGATCGACGTCGTCTGGTAATCAAACAGCCGTATGCTCGATATGAGGTGAAAACCGATTCCACCTGCGCCCACCAGACCCAATACGGTGGCGGATCGGATGCTGACCTCGAACCTGTACAGGGTATAGGTGACATAGTGGGGAATGATCTGAGGAATGATCGCATAGACGATCCCCTGGGACCAGGTTGCCCCTGTCGCTTTCAGGGCCTCCACGGGTCCCGGATCAACCGCTTCAATCGCCTCTGCAAAGAATTTCCCCAGCATGCCTGCATTGTGCAGCGCCAGGGCCAGCACGCCTGGAAACGGTCCTAATCCGACGGCGGATACAAACACCAGTGCGAAGACCAGTTCGGAAACACCGCGCAGTGCGTTGAGGGCGAATCTGGAAAACTCGAATACGATGCGGTGGGGTGCAATATTCAAAGCGGCCATGAAGCCCAGTGGCACGGCAAGAAAGACACTGAGCAAAGTGCCCCAAATGGCGATTTCGATGGTTTCGACGGTCGGCATCCAAATGGTTGTCAAGTAGGACCAGTCCGGCGGAAGCATCCTGGAAAGATAATTCAGAATCGCCGGTATGCCGCTGATGAATCGTGACGTGCTGAGATCTACTCCCTTCCCGGACCAATACAAGATGAGCACTGCAAGCAAAACCAATGCAAACTTCACGGCATGCCGGACAAGCCGTTTTTCACGAGGGATATTCTCATCCACCAGTTTTTTTAGGTGCTCGGGGTAGTCGGGATCGACCGTATTTTTGTATGGATCATTTGATTTCATCGTACGTTTCCTCAGGCTTTCCTCCATAAATCCGATATAATACCTCATCGTTCAAATCGGATATGTCACCGTCGAATTCCACAATGCCTCTGGCCAAACCGATCACTCGCCGACCGACCTCACGGGCATAGTTGACCTGATGGATATTCAGCAAGACCGTGATCCCGGTTTCTTCATTGATCTTCTTCAGATAGGTCAGAACGGTCCTGGCGATCGTTGGATCGAGGCTCGCAACAGGTTCATCAGCCAGAAGAAGCAGAGGCTTCTGGTTCAGTGTGCGGGCAATGGCGACCCTTTGCTGTTCCCCTCCGGACAGCGTGTCGGCGCGCTGGTATGCCTTGTGCGCGATGTCAACCCGATCGAGACACTGCAGGGCCTCCAGTTTTTCTCTGCGACTGAAGATATGCAGAAGAGAAGGCAACAAGGATTTGCGGCCCAAGCTGCCGATCAGGACATTTTTTAGAACGGAAAGACGCTTGACCAGATTGAAATGTTGAAAGATCATGCCGATGCGTCGACGGTGGAGACGCAACTCCTCCGCATCATTGCCCAGGGATTTGCCTTCAAAGACGATTTCTCCTGCCGTGGGATCGGTCAGGCGATTGATGCACCTCATCAAGGTCGATTTGCCCGCACCGCTTCGGCCGAGGACGACGATGAATTCGCCCCTCCCGACCGAAAAATTGATATTTTCAAGAGCGACATGGGCCCCGAACTCCTTGCGGAGCCCTCTAATTTCAAGCAGCTTCTGGTTTTGCAGTGTCATTGCTTATCTCCTTGGGCGCGACAAGGCAGACTCCGCCTTCCTGGCTGAGCCTGTCCTTTCGCGCTACACTGTTTTGCTCTGTTGGGGAGGCCGGGTCAGTGTGATACCCGCAGTGGGATCAGGATCCGCTTACTTCTTCTTCGCTTTCAGCTTCGCTTCCATCTCAAGCAGCTTCCTGATGATGTTGTAATCCGCATCTGTGGCGGGATCCATCCCGTTGACGACCCCCAGTTTGCCGAAGCGGACATTTTTCAAGCCCAAAAAGCCCTTCGACAATTTCGTCTGGAGATCCTTTGGCAGGTTTGTCCTTATGACAAACGGCGATCCTGGAATGGGTTGCGACTTGTAGATGACCTTGATATCGGAAGGTTTCATCTGGCCCCGGGAAATCGCAAGATCATAGACTTCTGAGGCAACAGCGCATGCATCGACCTTACCCTCGCGCACGGCGATCAGCGATGCCTGATGCGTTCCCGAATAGTAGACGGACTTGAAATCCTTCTCCGGGTCGATGCCGTTTTCGCTGAAGACGTAGCGCGGGACAAAATTTCCCGACGTCGAGGCAGGATCGACAAAAGCAAAGGTCTTTCCTTTGAGGTCTTTGAGGGTTTTGATCGGGCTGTTCGGTTGGGTGACAATGTAACCCTCATAGCTTGATTTTCCGGTCTCTGCCATGATCCCTCGGGCTACCGCCTCGATAGGGCAGCCCACCTTGTCCTTGGCAAGAATGTAGGCCGCCGGACCCAGGAATGCAATCTCCAACTGGTTGGATTTCAGCGCCTCGATCACGGCACTGTAATCGATTGCGACAAAAGGTTTGATGGGCAGGCCGATGCTCGCCTCCAGCGCGCTGATGAACGGTTTGGAATCGGCGACCAGTTTATCGGCATCCTCGGACGGAATCAGACCAAAGCGGATGAGCTTGATCTCATCCGCGGCAATTGCTGTTGCATAAGACCCTACTGTCAATAAACACATCAGCAGCCCAATAAAAACCATAGTGCATCTTTTCATGGTGTTCCCCCTTGTTTTTTATTTACTTGTTAAAAGGATTTTCGAAAGCGGCTACTCTTTAATCTAATGAAAGACCGCATGTCAAGGAGATTTTCCGCCACGGAACCGATCCTTACTCCTGGTGTGGCATGTATGGGTGGCATGATGTGTGCTGCTCGTCGCAGCCCCCGACAAATCTCCTTGACATGCAACACTGCTCTCTGTATCCCTAAAATCAGTAAATCCTTTTCATCGACCCCGAGCCTCTCCCGGCTGCGGCGGGGTTTAAAGCCAGTACGGAGAATCGACGTCCCGCCTTACTTCCCTCCCTGGCGCGATCAAGCCGCTTGAAATCCAGGATGGCAAAGAGTTAAGATGGAGGAGATCGTTGCAATGTCATGAATCGATCCGTACGCCTTTCCAGCCTGAGCGGCAGGGAAGGGCACCTGAAGAATGGAGAGGGGTGTTCTATGAGCGGCGTGAAGCGTTTCCATCATAGTTTTCCATTGCGGACAAGAAGAGATTCGGCAGGCCCTGTCATGTCGCTGTTGCTGTTCGCCCTGCTGCTCCTGTCCGGCGGGTGTTCCGAAGGCCGTTCCTTTGATTCGCAGACGGTTCAGTTGCTGCAGGCCTCCCTTGATGCCGGCGTAGGGGAAATCGGGGTCCCGGGCGCGACGATGATCGTCGTCAGGCCCGACGGCGGCAAGTGGACGGGCACCAGCGGGCTTTCCGACATCGAACACAATAAGGCCATGGCCTCCGATCTTAAGTTCAGGATCGGCAGCGTGAGCAAGACCTTCACGGCAACCGTCATTTTGCAACTCGTCCAGGAGGGAAGGTTGTCCCTTGACGACTGGCTCGAATCGCTTCTTCCCGGCGTTGTCCCCGGTGGGGCGCAGATCAGCGTGAAGCAGCTGCTCAACCATTCCAGCGGCCTGTTCGATTACGCCCAGGCCAAGGAGCCCAATTTCCTGCTGGAGCTGGGGGGGATGCCATCGGCCATACGGGCGACTTTGTCTACGGCGGCCAGGCGGCCGTGTATCAGTACAGGGGATGGCGGTTCATCGTGCTCGTCAACGCGTCGCCGTCAAAGGAGATTAAGATCTTCGGGAGCGAATACCTCATGTATAGAACGATGAGGGTTCTGGGGATCTGGTGAAAGCGCGGGACTTTATGACGTATCCGTGCGGTAGCGCCGAGGAAAAATGATCCGTCGTCTGTGGAATGTATTGTCGATCCTGCTCGTCTGGCTGGCGGCAAACGGCTGCGCCCTCGACCGGGTCGGCGATCACCCCCCTGTCGGCAAAGGGGAGGTTCGAGACACTCAGAATATCAGGATCCTCATTGCCTATCAGAGCAAATATGGAAGCACGAGGCAATATGCCGAATGGATCCGGGAGGCGTGCAGCGGCGACCTGGTCAATGCAGAGGAGGAGCTCCCCGATATGTCAGGATACGACATCCTCATCATCGGCTCTTCCGTCAGGATCGGGAAGATCGTCATCGCCCCGTTTATCCAGGGGCAGTGGGACGCCATGAAAGGGAAAAAGGTGATCTTGTTCACCACCTCAGGGACCCCGCCCAGCCATCCGCGGATCCGGGAGATATATGAAAAAAGCCTTCCCGAGGAGATCCGCAAGGAAATAAGATATTTTCCGCTCCACGGGAGGATCTCCAGGGAACAGCTGACCCTTTGGGACAAATTTCTCATGGCCGTCGGCAAGATCATGGAGCGGGATGAAGCCCTGAAAAAGGATATGGGCAAGGACTTCGACGGTGTTCAGCGGGAAAGCCTCTCTCCTCTGCTTGAATATCTCAGCGAGGTGAAGACGCATCTCGGCATGAAGAAACAGAGATGATGGTGGAATCGATTCTTACAGATCAGGAGGAGCAGCATGTTCTGGCGCAGTAAAGAGATTCTTCAATGGCCGGATCGGTCCATGATCCGGGGGGCATTCAAGTCGATGGGATACAGTGATTACGATCTGGCCCGGCCGCTCATCGGCATCGCCAATTCCTGGAACCAAGTGGTGCCGGGCCATTATAACCTCCGCCAGGTTTCCGATTACGTCAAGCAGGGGATCCGCCAGGCAGGGGGCACGCCGGTCGAGTTCGGGGTCATCGCGGGCTGCGACGGCATCGCCCAGGGTCATGACGGGATGCATTACATCCTGCCGACCCGGGACCTGATCGCCAACGATGTGGAGATGATGGTGGAGGCCCATCGGCTGGATGGAGTCATGCTCCTGGGCTCCTGCGACAAGATCGTGCCGGGGATGCTCATGGCCGCGGCCCGTCTGGACATCCCGGCGATCCTGGTCGCGGGGGGGCCGATGGAAGGGGGGTGTGAATTCGACAACCGCTCGTCCGACATCACCTCCCTCACGGAGGGGCTGGGGATGCTCAAGACCGGGAAGATCGACGAGGAGACCTATAGGCGGCTGGAAGACGGCGCCGGACCGAGCTGCGGGTCCTGTTCGTTCCTGGGGACGGCGAATACGATGTGCTGCATTGCGGAGGCCCTGGGCCTCAGCCTCCCCGGTTCGGCGACGATCCCGGCCACGCGGGCCCACCGCCTGCGGGATGCCCAGGAAGCGGGCCGCCAGATCATGGAGCTGGTCCGGCAGGGGATCACCGCCCGGCGGATCATCAACCGAGAGGGGATCGAAAACGCGATCCGCCTCAATGCCGCGATCGGCGGCTCGACCAATGCGATCCTGCACATGCTGGCCATCGCCTATGAGGCGGACGTGGAGCTCACCGTGGATGCATTCGAGGAGCTGAGCCGCACGACCCCCCATATCGCAAAAATGAACCCGGCGGCGGCGCCCAACGTGCCCGACTTTCATGAGGCCGGGGGGGTGCCGGCGGTGATGAAGGAGATCCTCCCTCTCCTCCACGCGGGCGCCCTGACCGTGAGCGCCAAGAGCGTGGCCGAAAACGTAGGCAGGGCCGAAAGCCGCGACCGCGGGATCATCAGGACCATGAGCGACCCCTGGAGCCAGGGAGGGGGGCTTGCGGTCCTGCGGGGAAACCTCGCGCCGAATAGCGCCATCACGAAACCCGCGGCGATCAAGCCGGAGATGCATACCTTCACCGGCAGGGCCCGCTGCTTCGACACCGAGGAGGCGGCGACCCGGGCCATTCAGGAAGGGAAAATCGAGGCAGGCGATGTCCTGGTCATCCGCTACGAAGGCCCCAAGGGAGGCCCGGGGATGCGCGAGATGTACAGCGCCATGAAGCTCCTCTACGGCCGCGGCCTGGCGCTCAAGACCGCGCTCATCACCGACGGCCGCTTTTCCGGGACCAACAACGGCTGCTTCGTGGGCCACATCTCCCCTGAGGCCGCCGAAGGGGGGCCGCTGGCCGCGGTGCGGGACGGGGATCGGATCACCATCGATATCCCCGGCCGGAGCCTGCACCTGCAGGTCTCCGACGCGGAGATTGAAGAACGGCTCGCACGCTGGAAGAGGCCGGAGCCGAAGTTCAAAAAGGGCTACCTGGCCCTGTATTCCCGCCTGGCCGAATCGGCGGACCGGGGGGCGATCATCCGGAACAAATTCTGATGCGCAGCCTATCCGCAAGGACGGGCAGCGGTGCGCATCGATCCCGGATGTAAGAAGACCGGCTGCCGGGCCTGCGGACGCAGGAAAAAAAAGAGACGGAGGATGAGAAGAGGATGAAGGCGCTGGTATTCCAGAAACCCTACAGGCTGGAGTGGCGGGAGTGGCCGGAGCCGGAGGCCGGCCCGGGCGAGGCGGTTGTAGAGACACGGGCGGTCGGGATCTGCGGCTCCGACCTCCACGGCTATACCGGCCAGAGCAGTCGGCGGACCCCCGGAAATCCGATGGGCCACGAGGCCACAGGCAGGGTGGTGGCCCTGGGGGCCGGGGTGGAGGCGCTCTGGCTGGGCAAGCGGGTCGCCCTGTTTCCCCTGCTCGCCTGCGGCCGGTGCGACCAGTGCCTGGGAGGCCGCATCCATCGCTGCAGAAACCGGCGGTTCATGGGCAACAACGCGCTGGGGGCCATGGTCGAAAGGCTGGCCCTGCCGGTCGCCAACCTCCATCCCCTTCCCGAGACGATGAGTTATATCAAAGGGGCCCTGGCCGAGCCGCTGGCGGTCGCGATCCACGCGGTCCGTCTGGCCGGGGATCCGGCGGGGAGGACGGTGCTGATCGCAGGCGGGGGGCCGATCGGGCTCCTCACCCTGATGGTAGTCAGAGAGCTCGGGGCAAAGGCGATCGCGCTCACCGTGCGGACCCCTGAGCGCAGGGAGCTGGCAAGACTGCTGGGCGCCGCGGCTGCGGTCGACCCCACGCAGGAAGGGTGGCGCGAGGAGGTGGCCGGGGGCCTTGGCGCGGCGGAAGCGGAGGTCGCCTTTGACGCGGCGGGCATACAGCCCACCTTTGATCAGTGCCTGGAAGCAATCGCCCCGGGAGGCACTATCGTGGAGATCGGGAGCTGGAGCTCTCTGCGGGTCAATCTCCCGCAACTGACGCCGCGGGAGATCCACATGGTGGGCAGCTTCAACTACACCGCTGAGGAGTTCGCAGAGGCGGTCGGTTGGCTGGCAGCCGGCAGGGTGGATCCGATCCCGCTGGTGTCCGCCTTGCGCCCCCTGGCCGAAGGGGCGGCCGCCTTCGCGGAGCTGGACCAGCACACATCACGCTTCCTCAGGATCATCCTCACCTCGGGGAGCGGCGAGTGATGCCATCCTCCTCTTTCGGATCGGCCGGCAGCAGGACATCCGGGGCCCGGGGCAGGTCCCGGCTTCTGGAGTGATCCTAGAGGCGGTCAAACAGGTCTTGGAGCTCTCCCTCTCGATAGCCGGCGGCCAGGCTGATTATCAGAAAGATCCTTGCCTTGGGGCTGGAAAGGCTGCCGCCGAAGATGACGCCCAGCTTCTTCAGGGAGGCGCCTCCTCCGGGATACCCGTAAAAGGGGATCACCCGCCCATCAGGGCAGCGGGTCGTGAGGACCACCGCCAGCCCGGCCTCCTTGGCCTTTCTGATCCCCTCGTAATATGCCTTGTTCACGTTCCCCATGGCCAGCCCTTCAACCACCAGGCCGTCGATGCCTGCTTTCAGGGCGGCGCGGAAGTATTTGCCGTCGGCCCCGCTGTAAAAAGGGAGGATGTCCACTGAAGGAAGCGTATCCGCCGGCCATCTGAGAAGGAACCGCTGCCGGCGAGATCCCTTGATAACCACCCGATCGGGATAGGCGAATCCGACCTCACCGCCGGCAAACGCCTCCAGCGCTGTGGAATGGGTTTTATGGGCCTCGCGGCCGATGTATATCTTGTCGCTGAAGGCCAGCAGCACGCCCTGGTCGACGGCTGCAGGGTCGCAGGCGATTCTGAAGGCAGCGGCAAGATTGGCGGGCCCGTCGGGCCATGCGGCGCTGGCAGGCCTCTGCGCCCCGGTCAATACGACCGGCTTGCGCGTATCGAGGAGCAGATCCAGGAGAAAGGCCGTTTCCTCCAGCGTGGCCGTGCCGTGGGTGACGACCGCGCCGCTGATCTCTTTGCGCCGCAGGTGGTCCCTGAGCAGACCTGCCAGCTCGAGCATGTCCGAAGGCGTCATATAGGGGCTGTTGATCTTTCTGAAATCGATGGTCTCTACCCTGTTCTCCTCAAGCGCGAGCCCTGAAATCAGGTCTGCTCCGCTCCGCTTGGAGATATAGCCCTGGATCCGGGTATCCATCTCCGTCGAGATGGTTCCGCCTGTGGCGATATACAGTATCTTTTTCTTCATGGAGGACTCCTTCCGGTATCGTCGTCCTTCTTAACCACAGCAGAGACTTCCTGTCAAAGCCTTCGTAGGGTGGGCCGTGGGTCTTGACTTTTCCGTTCAACCGCTTTACGCATAACACGGATAAAATATTTGAGGAGGAACCGATGCCATACGCTGTCACCGACGACGGGATCAAGTTGTACTGCGAGGAGACCGGGACCGGCACGCCGGTTGTTTTTGTCCACGAATTCGCGGGCGACTGCCGCAGCTGGGAGGTGCAGGTCAGACATTTTGGCCGGCGCTACCGAGTCCTTACCTTCAACGCCCGCGGATATCCCCCCTCGGATGTCCCGGAGGCGGTCTCTGCGTATTCGCAGAATCGCGCCGCCGATGACATCCTGTCGGTGCTCGATCACTTCGGCATAGAGCGGGCCCATGTCGCCGGCCTTTCGATGGGGGGCTTTGCCACGCTCCATTTCGGTTTCCGCCATCCGAAGCGCGCCCTGTCGCTCACCGTGTGCGGGTGCGGCTACGGAGCCGAGCCGGATCAGCGCGAGGCGTTTCGGGCCGAGGCGGAGACGATCGCCGCGTTCATCCGAAAGGAGGGCATGGCGGCCTTTGCCGAAAAATACGCGTATGGCCCCTCTCGGGTGCAGTATGAGCACAAGGATCCGCGGGGCTTTGCCGAGTTCAAGCGGATGCTCGCCGAACATTCCGCCATCGGCTCGGCCAACACCCAGCTCGGCTGTCAGCGGGAGCGGCCGTCCCTCTATGACCTCGTGGAGCGGATGAAGGTGCTGACCGTGCCGACGCTGATCCTGACGGGCGATGAAGACTTCCCCTGCCTGGCGCCCGGGATCCTGATGAAGCGCAACATCCCGACGGCGGCCTTGTCCGTGATGACGAACTGCGGCCATGCGGTCAATACCGAGGACCCGGACGTCTTCAACGCAATCGTGGGCGAGTTCCTGGCGCAGGTCGACAGCGGCCGCTGGCCGACCCGCGATCCCCGCGCCATGTCCGCCTCGATGACGGGCATGAGATAAGAAGCGCCCATTGTATTCATCCAGCGGGGAGTCAATCCGTATGGTATCCGTTCGCTGGATCGGATCACGCAGGAGGCCCCGGACACACGGATCGTTCACCCGGAGATTTTTAAGACACTCTTGTTTTGAACAGGAAGGTCATTGACAAACATGCTGCTTTCGGCGGATGATAACCGACAGGGAATTTTTTGCAGCCCTGAGACATCGCACGCAAGGAAGGACTCCCATCCCATGCAGGTCAACCATCGCCGTCGTTTGTACCGGGCATTGTCTTCACCGCTTCTCACCAGGGCATCCATCAGGGGCATCTGCCTTTCCGTTCTTTCGCTGGTCTTGATGGGCGGGATCGCCCCGGCCGCGATGGCCGCCAGTCCCACCCCGCATAAGATCACGTTCAAGAACCAATGCACCCAGACCATCTGGGTCGGACAGGACGGCACCTTCAGGGACGGCTGGGAGATGGCGCCGAATGCGACCGTGGTCAAGAACGTCCCCTTTGGATTCTCCGGCCGCTGGTGGCCGCGGACCGGATGTCGGTTCAATGCCGCGGGAAAGTGCCCCACCAAAGGAGTGGATTGCTGCGATTCAGGGGGGTGCGTCACGTCCGATCCGACATACTTCGGTCTGAAATGCAACGGCGCCGGCAGGCCGCCCGTTTCCCTTTTCGAGCCCACCTTTGATGCCCCCAGCGGAAACGGACCCATCGATTATCTGGATCTGAGCCTGGTAGACGGCTTTTCCGTTCCGATGCTGATGGCGCCGGACAAGGGGACGTACAACACCAAGCCTGACCCGGGAATGAAGGAGAGCACCTGGTGTCAGGCCAAGGGGTGGGTGACCAATCCCGCCTGTCCGGCGGACCTCTGGGACAAGGACAAAAAGCTCTGCTGGGGGCCGTGCGCCTATTTCACCAGCGTGAAGAAGGTGACGACGGGGAAAAACAAGGCCAATATCTGCTGCGACAACACAAACGTGGACTACCCGCCGACGCCCTCGAAGAAATGCGAAAAACACGACTTCAGCGGTGGATTCGGATGCTCGCCATACTCTCCCGGTTATGATGACGAACGATGCTACGCGAAGGATCCGGGCAAACACGGCTACTGGGGGGACATCGTCGATTCGACATGGCCCGGGATCAAAAATTCGACCCAGTATATCACCAACGTAAATACCGCTGCCCCGGGGGTATACGCCTGGCAGTTCGACGACCTGAACAGCACCTTCAACTGCAGGAAGACAGGAGGCTCCGTGAACTATACGATCACCTTCTGCCCCTCCGCTCAATGAAGCTGCGCAATCCGGCGGAGGGATCCCGGGGAACTGCCCGGCAAAGGATAGCGACGATGAAACGATGGAACCCGAGGGTCAAATGGTTGTTTCTGCTCTTCCTTGTGTCCCTGTGGACGGGAAGCTGCGGCCAAGGAGGGGAGGGGGGCGCCCCGGGCGTCTATGCGGTTGGATCGTCTCTGGTCGACGAAGTGAATGTCCCGGTATTTTGGCGGGACAATAACGTCTTCGAACTCTCCCGAATCGATTCCACCTGCTCCGGATACGCCAACTCGATCGTGGTGGACGGCGGGGATGTCCATATCGCCGGGACAACGTTCGTCTGCTCTGAAAAGGGGGCCGTCAAGACGCCTGTCGCGGCCTACTGGAAAAACGGTTTCCGGACCGATCTGGAGCGGCCTGCAGCCCATGCGCAAGGGGCATCGGAGGCGCAGCAGGTCGTTGTCGCCGGTGGCTCGGTCTATATTGCGGGTTATGTGACCGGCGATAACGGACCGGTTCCTGTCTATTGGCGGAACGGGATGATAGTCCCCCTCACCGCGATCCCGTATGGAGGCACCAAGGGCCGCGCCTCGAATATCCATGTCGACGGCACGGATGTCTATGTGAGCGGGGCGGCTCTGTTCGATACCGCCTACCCGGCCTTTTGGAAGAATGGGGAAGTGTATACGTTGCCGATTCCCAGCGGCTTCAGTGGGACCAGCGTTCCCCTGCCCATTCACGCGGCAAACGGCGAGGTGTATGTCTTCGGGCATCTTCACCGCCTCAAGACGCCGACAAACTGGGATACATCGGAGCGGCCCGTCTACTGGAAGAACGGCGCCCTCGTTCCCCTGTACCCCTTGGAAGACGGGCCTGGTTACTCCTATGGAGGCGCCGTCTTCAACGGGATCCCATACAGCGCCGGGGCATACGTCGAGGGGGCTCTTTACGCACCCGCCGTCTGGGCGGATCGGACACTGCAGCGTCTTCCCATGATCGATGAAGGGCTTTACGGAATGGCCCACGATGTGTTCGTCGATGGAAAAGGCGTCTACGTGGCGGGCTGGACCTATACGTCTACCCATCCGTCCGATCCGGAAGCGCTCCTGAAGGCCGTTCCCTGTTACTGGATTGACGGCGTCAGGGTGGACCTCCCGGCGCTCCGGCCTGGCTCGGCTTATGCCCGGGAGATCTTCGTCGCCCGCTGATTCGGGTGAGGCCCTGTGCGGCATCGCCGTCTGCGCCGCCTTTCGGACGGACGATCCCTCAGCCGAAGAGTTCCGGAAGCGCCTTGGCCGCTGTCTCCCGGATCGCCTCGTCGTAAAGGAACGACAGCTCGTTCGCCTCGGGATTGATCTCGATGCATCGGGCGTTGTTCTCCTTGGCGAACCGCGGGAAACCCGCCGCGGGGTAAACGACACCTGAGGTTCCTATGCTTACGAACAGGTCACAGCTTCGGATCGCCTCGACTGCCCTGTTCACGATTTCCTGGTTGAGCGCATCCCCGAACCAGGTGATGTCGGGCCTCAGCCACCCCCCGCACCTCTCGCACCGATAGCGTCGGTATCGCTCCCCCGTGTCCTCCGATGTGCCGTCATGAATGCACCTGACGCGCCAGAGGCTCCCGTGGAGCTCGATGACGCTGCGGCTTCCCGCCCTCTGGTGCATCCCGTCGATGTTCTGCGTCACCACCGTGATCCGCGGGTGGCTCTTTTCCAATGCCGTGATCGCCGCGTGGCCGGCATGGGGACGGCAGGCGAGGATCGCCGTTCTCCTCAGTTCATGAAACCTCAGGACCTTTTCCGGGTCATCCTCAAAGGCCTCCTGACAGGCGAACTCCTCCCAGCGATACCGGCTCCAGATCCCGCCTCGGCCCCGGTAGGTGGGGACCCCGGACTCCGCAGACATCCCTGCGCCGGTGAAAAAGACGATGTGTCGATACTGTTGGGGATCGATAGGTTCCATTTTCTGTCGCAGGGATTCCCGTGCCTCCTTGTGCTATGGATCGGCCCTACCTATGGACCAGGAGTCGAAGAGGGAAAGGTATCTCAGGATGAATGTTTGGCCTTCGACGGTTTTTACCTTGAAGTAGTTTATTTCCGGCCGCTTGGGATCCATGCCGCCTTCATACCAGCGATCGATGATTTCCTGGATCTGCCAGCGCCGTCCCTGATACGTGAAGGCCGTGGGACGTTCATTGATCTTACGTCCGCTGTAACATTCAACCTGTATGCTTTCGTTATCCATTGGGATCGGCCTGTCGGGGATTCAAAGCGTGGATTCCAAAGCCCCTATTCCATGGTGGATCATACCATTGATGCCTCCCTTGTCAATCCGGCGGCTGCAAGGATATCCGGTTTTCCTCATCGGTCGATTTCGCGGAATGTCGAATGAGATCTGATCCATTTGACATTTCCAAAAGATCGTGCTTAGAAGGACATCAAAGAAAATCTGATGGCCCTGTCAGTCAAGGCACCCTATGACCCTGTCGAGGTGATGTATGGCTGCATTGAGCAAAGATCCCGCGTCTCGAAACGAGTGCGGGTTTTTTATTTGGAACGGATGGAGGATCGGGAATTCATGAAATAACGGTTGTAAGAAAAAAAGGGGGAGCGTCATGGAAAAACCTTGGTACAAATTGTGGCCGGCCGCCTATCCCAAGTCCCTGAAGTATTACGAGGGCAGCATCGTCGATTTCATGGAGGCGAGCGCCCGGAAGTTTCCCGACCGCAGGGCCCTGATCTTCATGGAAAGAGCCATGACCTATGGGGAGCTGCTGGACCAGATGCTGAGGCTGGCGACCGCGCTGGCCCATCTGGGGGTCAAGAAGGGGGACCGGGTCGCCCTTTTCATGCCCAACTGTCCGCAGTTCGTCATCTCCTATTACGCGGTCCTGAAGATCGGGGGCATCCTCACGATGTGCTCTCCCCTCAACAGCGAGGAGGAGCTTAAATATCAGCTCAATGACTCCGGCGCCGAGACGATCATCACCCTGAAGCTGAACCTCCTGATGGACAAATTGCTAAAGGTGAAAGGGCAGACCGGGCTCAAGAGGATCGTCGTTTCCGGCCTTGAGGAGGCCCTTCCCCCGATAAAGAAGCAGGCCTTCCTGCTTTTCAAAAGGAAGAATATCACCCCTGTTCAAAAGGACCCGGAGGCCGGGATCTATTTTTTCAGGGACCTGATCGAAGCCCATCCGCCGAGCCCGCCTCCGGTGACGATCAACGGAAAGGAGGATGTCGCGGTCCTGGCCTACACCGGAGGGACCACCGGCCTTCCCAAGGGCGCCATGATCACCCATTACAATACCGTGGTCAATGCCTCGCAGGTCAACTGCTGGATGGCCCCGGCCCTGGGATACAAGATCACGGAGGATCCCAATCCGCAAAACTTCAACACCACGGGGGCGCACAACATGATCGTCAACGTGGTCCCCTGGTTCCATGCCATGGGCACGATCGCCTACCTGAACACTCCGATCTTCAGCGGCATGACCATCTATGTCCTGCCCAGATTCGAGCCCGGCGAATACCTGAAGATCGTCCGGAAGTACCCGATCGACGGCCTGGGAGGGGCGCCGCCCATCTATACCGCCCTGATCAACCATCCCCATTTTTCCCGATACGCCCCCTCCTTCAAGAAGATCCGATTCGCCGGCAGCGGGGCAGGTCCCCTGCCGGTGGAGTACCTGAACCGGATGAAGGAGGTGGTCGGAGGGGTCTTCATCGAGGCGTACGGGATGACCGAGTGCACCATGGCCATTTGCTTCAATCCCGCGGTGAAAGAGGCCGTCCGCAAACCGGGGTCCGTCGGCATCCCCCTGTTCGATTCGGAGATCAGGATCGTCGATCTGATGGACGACACAAGGGAGGTCCCGATCGGCCAGGAGGGCGAGATACTCCAGAGGGGTCCCCAGGTGATGAAGGGGTATTGGAACAAGCCCGAGGAGACGGCCCGGACACTCAAGGACGGCTGGCTCCACTCCGGGGACATCGGCCGGCTCGATGAAGACGGCTATCTGTATATCGTGGACCGGATCAAGGACATGATCAAATACAAGGGCTACAACGTCTTTGCCCGCAACCTCGAGGAGATTCTCTACCGGCATCCCAAGATCAAGGAGGCGGCCGTCATCGGGATCCCCGATCCGGCCGTGACCGAATACCCCCGGGCCTATGTGGTCCTGAACCAAGGCCAGACGGCAACGGCCGAGGAGGTCATGGAGTTCCTCAATTCCCAGGTCGCCGGCTATGAAAAGATCCGGGAGGTGGTCTTTCGGGAGGCCCTTCCGGTCAGCCTGGCCGGAAAGGTCCTGAAGAAGGAGCTGAAAAAAGAGGCCCTTGCGGAGATGAAGAAACAGGGCAAGTAGGAGGCGATGATGGACGAGCAGATCGTATTCGGCGGCCGGATGATTCCGGTCAAACTCCCCGACCGGACCCGTTTCGTGCCCCAGGGCCTGAGCACCAAGCTGCCCCCCGTGGAAAATCTGGATGCGGCCCTGTGGGAGGCGTTCCACAGACCTCTGGACCGCCCGCCGCTGCGCGACACGGCCAAGCCCGGCTGGAGGGTCACCATCGCCTTCGACGATCCGACGGTCCCGTGCTACGGCGACGTCTGGGGGCCGGCGATCCGCACGATCCTTGCGGAGCTCGACCATGCCGGGGTGAAGCGCCGGGACGTCACGCTCCTGTGCGCCAACGCCCTCCACCGGAAATTCACCCGCGGCGAGCTGGCGAAATTGATCGGCCCCGAGCTGGTCCGGGAGTTCGGCTACCGCCTGATCTGCCACGACGCGGAGGATCCCGAGAACCTGACCTACCTGGGCGAGACCCCAGGCGGCTACGACGTGGAGGTCAACCGGCTCCTTACCGATTCGGACCTCACGGTCTATATCAACACGGTGGTTTGGCGCGGCTTCAACGGCGGCTGGAAGTCGGTCTGCGTGGGGCTCTCCACGTACCGTTCGATCCGCTGGCACCACTCCCCCGACGGCATGTCCATGTCGATCGAGAACAACCGGATGCACGCGATGCTCGACGAGATGGGGGAGCTCATCGATCGGAAGATCGGCCCGGGGCGCATCTTCAAGATGGAGACGGCCCTGGCCAATCCCCTGCAGGTCGCCCGCATCTGGACAGGCAGCGTCGGGGAAACGCGGCGCGCGGCCCTGGCCCTGCTCAAGGAGCAGTACCCGCCGCGGCGGGACCTCAGCGACAAGGCGGATATCCTCCTCTACGGGATCCCCGAATGGAGCCCCTATGCCGCGTTCTCCTTCATGAATCCCCTGCTCACCCTTGTCTCCTCGGGCCTGGGGTACCTGGGCGGCGTGATCGAGGCCCTGGGAAAGCCCGGCTGCTCTGTGATCCTTGCCACGCCCTGTCCGGACCGATGGGACGAACGCCACCATCCCTCCTACCGGGAGGTCTGGGACCGGGTCCTCGGCCATACGCGTGATCCGTACGAGATCCGGGACCTCTATGAAGAGGACTTCAGCCGCCGGCCCGACTACATCTACAAGTACCGTTTCTGCTACGGCTTCCATCCCATCCACGGGATCATGGCCACCTATCCGCTGAAGCGCCTCCGCCATGCGGCCCGCGTCTTCTGCGCCGGGGCCGAGAATCCCGCCCTGCCGGAGCATCTGGGCTACATCCCGACCGAATCGGTGGAGGCGGCGATCGCCGAGGCGGAGAAAATCCACGGCCGCGACGCCTCGATCCTGTTCATCCGCAACCCCTTGGCGGGAAGCAGGCAGTGATCCTGCAAGGATCGTTGCGTATTGCTTTCGGCTCACCCGGTCCCTGCCAAAGGAATCATCCCGGACAGCAGACGCCACAGGCCCCATGCTCTTCGGATCATCCCGTCCGCGGAACCTACGGATTCTTATCCGCTTTCTTTTGAAGGTAGACGATGCCGAACATCATGAATGTGGTGGACCCAACGACAAGGATGAGAAGAATGACCGGATGCAGCGGTAGAATGGTGATCACCGACCAGAAGACCAGATTGACAGCGATCGGCCCTGCCATCGCCAAGAATTGTTTCATGATTTACCCCCTTCAAAAAGCATTCTCCTGAAACCCGGTTTGTCCGAGGCGATAGGCTGAGCTCCCGCTTCTGTAAAACTATTTTCCGATATCGTTTTGCCGAGCGGTTTCTTTTGCCCTTATTCTGGCCAGGCTATATACGACAAGTAAAACCAGTGGAATGACAATGGCTGCGTTCAACCAACCACTCAGCCCCAGAGAACCGATGAATACGATGGCCGCTGCACCACCCAATACCGCAATCGCCGCAACAACAATCTGCATGTGCCCCTCTCCTTTCCTGAGCAGCTATTTCCCTATCCTGCCCTTGCGTTGGGGCAGCAATAGGGTGCCGAACCGATAGGTCCAGGCAAATAAGTTATCAATTACATATTTAATAGTAAATACATACTAACATGTCAAGCGGATAATGGAAGGCAGGGCTCGTTGTTCAGGCAGGTGTGACTTCAACGTGTCGGGATTGAGGGTAGGCGTGCGAGGATAGGAATATGGTGCAACCGGTGGAAAGAGGAATCAGCCAAAGCGAAATCGTCATGTGAAGGTTATGGGCGACCGACGGCTTTACAGTAGATCTGCCATAGAGAGGTGTACTTTTCGGTCAGTGAGAAGCTGCTGTTGCTAAGGGCCCAGATGTTCACCAAACCCTGGATGAGTGTGAAAAGCAACGTGGCCGCCGCTTCCAGGTCAATGTCCTTGCGGACGGCGCCATCCCGAACTCCGTCGCTGAGGAGCTCCTTGAGGCGGGCAACGTACTTTTCGATCGTTTGCAGCGCCTGCTTATTCAACCTGCGGTCACCGAGACTGATGATCTCGGCGATGACCTGGAAAGAGATCCCTTTGCGCATGCCGATCTTAGAAAAGTGGTTTTGGATAATTCTCTCTATGGTTTCAAGGGTGATCGATTCGGTACCCGCGGCTTCCGGCGAGATGTCCTTGAGGAGGGTGTTTTCAATATGGCTGAGAAGGAAGGAGAGGATGCTCCTTTTGCTCTTGAAATGACGGTAGATGGCTGCTTCAGTGATGCCTACCTCTGCCGCAATCCTCTTGACGGTCAAGTGCTCGCTTCCGTATTTAAAAATGAGGTTCCCGGCCGCATTGATGATCTGCTGTTGTCGTACCTCCGTATTTTCTCTTTTTTGTGTCATCGTCCATCTCCAGTAAAAGACACCCGATTTTCTTTCTGGGATACGGATTGTGCAGTCGCGCAAGAGGGCATAAACGCCATTCACCTATAACCCGGACACCTACACCTGTCCTTTATAAGAGAAAGTGATCAAAAAATCAACCGAGACAGGATATCGGCAGTGACGCACTTCGACCGCAAAGATCTGCCTCGCCGGCGAGTCACTTACCAGGATATCGGTTGTAGGTCCCGTATGAGAGAACCAGGGATGCTGCTATGGGTCGACCGCATGGTTTGATCGATGGTCAGGTAGTGGACTGCCGGACTTTCAAGCCTTCCGCAGTTTTTGCATCAGCATCACCAGGGCAAAGAGAATGATCCCGATGTAGTCGAACAGGGGCTTCGGGTAGACCAGAAGAAGACCCGCCAGGATCAGCGTGCAGCGCTCGGACAGCGTCGTTTTCTTGAACAGCCAGTTTTGCATCCCACCTGCCAGCGCCGCGATCCCTATCATCGCGGTAATGCTCACCACCGCAATCTCTCCCCAATTGGCCCCGGCAAGGGTCTTGAAGGAGCCGGTCAGCAGAAGTCCCTGTCCGGAGGGGTCGAGAACAAACATGAACGGAACCAGAAACGCCGGCATGGTGTACTTCCAGGATTGCAGGGTCGTCTTGTAAGGATTCCCGCCTGTGATCGCGGCAGCGGCGAACGGGGAGAGGGCGGTCGGAGGCGAGACTTCGGAAAGGACCGCGTAGTAGAAGATGAACATATGCGCCGCGAAATCGGGGACACCTAGCTGGATCAGGGCGGGTGCTGCGATCACCGCGCAGATGATGTAACTTGCCGTGACCGGCACGGCAAGGCCGACAATCCATACGATCCCAGAGGTAAATATCGCGGTGAGCAGGAGTTTAAGGTCGTGCAAAAGGGCCTGGGTATTTGCAGCGCCGAACGCAATGAACAGATCGGCCAGAAGACGGCTTCCCGAATCGGCATAATTGAGGACGATCGAGCTGAATTTGAGGCCGAGGCCCGTGAGCGTGACGACGCCGACGATGATCCCGGCCGCGGCGCAGGTGGCCGCGACGTTGACCATGCCGATCGATCCGCCTTCGAGGGCCTTGATGAATTTCGACTGGAAGAAGCCTTTGATGAGAGGCTCGCGGCCGCGGAAGAAGTCATGGGAGATGAGCGTGCAATCGCGGTGCAAGAAGCTCGTCACGACCGCGACCACCGTCGCCCAGAAAACGGCCATCATAGGAGAATAACCGAGCAGCATAAAGAAGATGATCGAAACCAGCGACAGGAAGTGAAAGCCGAAATTACGGGTGAGGATCCAAAGCTTCTGCTGTTTTTCCACCACTCCGTGCATGCCGAATTTGCGCGAATCGATCTCGACCATGAGAAAAATGCCGAAATAGTATAGGATCGTCGGGATCGTGGCCATCAGGATGACGTCGAGGTACGAGATCTTGAGGAATTCGGCGATCAGGAACGCCGCGGCCCCGAGGACCGGCGGCGACAGAATCGCCCCGAGTCCGCCGGCTGCAAGCAGGCCCCCGGCCGGATCCTTCGCGTATCCGGCTTTGGCGAGCATGGGGTATGCGACCGATCCCAGCGTCACCGTGGTGGCGACCCCGGAGCCCGACGGTCCGCCGAGCAGGAAAGAGGCCAGCACGATGGTGCGGCCCGCGCTGCTCTGCTTGCCGCCCATCGCGGCGAACGAAAAGTCGATGAAGAACCTGCCCGCGCCCGAGAACTGGAGGATTGCGCCGTAGATGGTGAACAGGATAATGAGGGACGACGAGACGTCCACGGCCACGCCGAAGATCCCTTCGAGGGTCATGTACATGTGGCCGGTCAGCCGCGAGATGTCATAGCCGCGGTGCGTCCAGGGCTCTGGCAGAGCAGGGCCGATCATTGCATAGATGATAAACAACACCACGACCAGCGGCATGATCCAGCCCGAGGTCCGGCGCGCCGCCTCCAGAATCAGGACGATGAAGACAACGCCGAAAATCTGGTCCCACAGCAGCGGATCCGTGGCGCGATCGCCGAACTCATCCCCCCCGTGGATCACGTAGGCGATGATTGCCACGCCGAGGAGTGCGGCGACGACATCCCACCACTTGATGTGGTGGCGGAAGCGCGGCAGCATCGGAAAGAGAAGAAAGGCCAGGAATAGGACAAAGCCTACGTGCACCGGACGCAACACCTGTGCCGATACGATCCAGACCGCCGCGTACAGATGAAACAGCGACATGGCGACCGCGACGGAGGTGAGAAACACTGCCAGCCAACCGCTCAGCTTATGGGTCGCCCCCTCTTCTTCTTCGATGAACTCCTCGGCCTTTTTCAACGCCTCTTCGCTGACGACGACATCGTCGGCAGCCTGCATGTCGTTTTCCGCCATATTCCTGTCCTTTTAGTTGCAAGCCGATGCGGGTCAGATATGCAGTCCACCCTGTCCGGCCTTCTTCATATTCCGTTAAAAGGCCGGACGGGGTGAAGCGGTCTGCGTTTCAAACGGTGATCCTGACGATTTCTACTTCACTTTGATCCCCTTCTCGGCGAAATACTTGATCGCGCCGGGATGGTACGAGATCGGCGAATGGTTGTTGGTCTGGTATCGGTAGTCGAAGTTCAGCGCTTCCTTGTGAACGGCGACCAGCTCGGGCTTCTTATCGAAAAAGGTCTTGACGATGTTGTAGGCGACCAGCTCAGGCATCCTTTCGTGCGCGACAAGGATGTTCCACACCGTGGCGACCTTGTTGGCGGCATCCTGACCCGGATAGCTCTTCGCCGGGATGGCGTCCTGGACATACAACGGACCGTACTTTCTGTTCATTGCGTCCACGACTTCCGCATGGTCGATCATCTGGATCTTGACCCCGGGGGTCGCGCCCAGGTCGGTGACGGCGGCTGTCGGAATCCCTCCCACCCAGAAGAAGGCGTCGATTTTGCCGTCTTTGACGGCGTTGACCGATTCAGCGACGCCGAGGCGCTCACGATTGAGATCCTTGTCCTTGTCCAGACCGGCCGCTTCGATGACACGGAATGCCATGACTTCGGTGGCGCTGCCGGGCGATCCCGTGGAGACGCGCTTCCCTTTGAGATCGGACATCTTCTTGATCTTGGTGCTTTCGATCGACACCACATGCATGCGATTGGGATAAAGGACCATCAACGTCCGGATCGGGATCTTTCCGCTCTTGAACTTGTCTTCTCCATTGAGCGCGGTGAGGGCGGCATCCACCATCACCAGCCCGAGGTCCGCCTTGCCGTTACCGATCAGTTGAAGGTTTGCGACGGAGCCGCCGGTCACTTCCGCGGTCGCCTGCATCCCCGGCACAGACTTGGACAGGACGTTGGCCATGCCGCCACCCATCGGATAGTACACGCCACCGGTACCGCCGGTTCCGATCGAGATGTTGATCTTCTCCTGCGCCGGTGTGATGGACGCAAACAGCGCAAACCCCAGCAACGCTATGCTACCGATGAGACGTTTCATGTTTCCCCCCTTGTTTTTTGCATTTGTTGGTTTGAAACCCGCCAAACGGCATTGCGCCGTTTTACCGAATGACACTTTGCTTGCAGGGGGGTACGATACGTAGAACGGTTTTGTATGTCAACCATTTTTTACCGCGATGTCAAGAGCAAATAGAATTGTCCGGTTTTGTAACACATGAATTGTCCGCTTTTCTGTTCCAGAACAAGGGCATCTTTTTGGAGCAGGAGGAGGGCGGCGGACGTGCGCTTCCTCAGACGAT
>Ga0172375_10002120_pt1 | contig 31345 bp, 27 predicted proteins | sample LakKiv1m_FD_114537 | JGI IMG/M metagenome (GOLD analysis project Ga0172375, IMG submission 114537) | Freshwater microbial communities from Kabuno Bay, South-Kivu, Congo - kab_092012_11.1m | ecosystem: Environmental > Aquatic > Freshwater > Lake | place: Democratic Republic of the Congo... | reverse complement strand
GGGGGCGATGTATCTGGATCTTCAAAATAAAGTCGTACATCAGACCGCGTTCAATAATGCCGGCACGCCCAAGACAAGCCCGCAATATGCAGCTCTCATTCAAGCGATGCTCGATCAGGTGAATGTCTACCTCAAAAATTCCTACCGTTCTGTGGAGGATAAGCAGCGGTTGCAGCAGATTGCGGATTTGCTAAAGGCTGAGCTTTGGGTTAAGTATGCGCTTCAAGGTTCGACTTTTTGTTATGCGGAGACGCAGGGCGCCTGGGTCAGAATAACCGTTCCTGACTGGTGGACGGTTGCCCCCGGCACCAAGCCCAATTTTGATTTTCAATTGAATCTTGAAACGGGTGACTTGCGATACGCATCGCATTATGCCGCGGTCGGCGCGCCTGACTGGGCTCGATATACGGTCATTAACCGTGCTCAAAATCCGCTTGTGTGGATGAATGACGCGGCGCGGATCCTTCAGGTTCTAAATGAAATCAAATTGCATCCGGCCGCCTCTGGCGATGTGACCGGGATCCAGGCGCTTATGAATCAAGTGCACGCGACCCTTGTCGGTCAAAACATGTTTGCCTACACCAAACCCAGCTCGAATCCGTCCGCGCCGTATTATATGAATCTTTTGATGAAGGAAGGGACCAAATCCACGCTTTTTGTACCTTCCAACTACGATCTTTGGGGCTGCCTTAAGGGCTACTACGTTATTTGGGTCTATCAAATCGACCACGTGACCGGTGTCGTGCAAAAGGCCGCTTGGATTCATGGCGGAACGATGAGTTCTTTGAAATGGACGCCTTATCAGCTTTTTACCAATACATGGGTATCGCCGGCCAATGTGATGATGACCCAGCTGGAGAGCACCGCAAATAATCAAACGACCTCCGCCGCGAAAACTTCGGTGAATAGCGTTCGCGAACAAATCGACGCTTTTCGTCGCGCATTGTACACTCTTGGGGCCTCTTTTTCGAATTACGTGCAAATTGCCGGGGATTGGATTCGTCTGACGGCCGTCGATCATTGGTCGGCCGGTCCCGGATCTAAACCGAACCTGGATTATCAACTGAACATGAAAACCGGCGAGATTCGGGTTGGGCAGCATTATGCGTTTTATCCGAAAGACCCCAATCATGTGAATTGGAACAACTTCAAGGTGATCAGCCCGACTCTTAATCCTTTGTTGTGGGAGCAGGCGATCATGCGGATGTCCGAAATGATCAATGAGATCCTCAAGAATCCAAGATCCGCCGTCGAGGTGCCGTGCATCCGGGTGGTTTTGAGTAAGTTTACGAGCGCTGTAGATACCCAGAACATCTTTGTCTTCACAAAGCCGAGCTCGAATATTTACGCCCCGTACTATATGAATCTCCTTTTGAAGGAAAGGACAAAATCGACCCTTTTTGTGCCTTCTAATTATGATCTCATGGGGTGTCTTAAAGGTTATTACGACATTTGGGTTTATCAAATCGATCACCGCACCGGCGTGATTATGAAAGCGAAGTGGGTTCATGGCGGGACGATGAGTTCGTTGAAATGGGCAAAGACATACCCCCGGACGTCTGCCTGGAGGCAGGCCGCAAGCCTGATGAAGGCGGAGTTAATCAAGCTGTCTCAGACGGGAAGCTTAGCGGCCAAAGCGGCCGCGCAGCAGCTGTTGGACCTGCTCAGGCGATACGGACTGCGGTAGCGTTGCGGGAGCGCTTTCGATCATTTTTAAAAAAAATTTGATTTCGCGAAAAAAGGTGTGCATAATTTCCTAAAGAATCAGGAGGGGCTTCGATGCGCAGCCGCATCGTCATCGTAACGATCCTATTGAGCGCATTCATCTTATATCCATTTCACGCCATGGCCGCAAGCGCCAACTCGCCGAGCTATGTCGTGAGCGCGGAAGTTCCGGGCACTTTTACGCTCAATCTCGAGTTGCACAAAAACGATATTTCGGGCGGAATCGTTTCAAGTATGAATTTTGGCGAGCTCGTCGATGTGGGGACACATACGTTGCGCTCCTCTCCGACCAGTACGACGCTGACCGGAGCCGTTCTTGCGGTTTTGAGTGCCAGCACGCACGGAGCTCCTTATACGATCAAACAAACCGGAACGGCCCTTTCGAGCGGAACGAGCGTGATTCCGCAGGGCGCCTGTTGCATGAAGCCGGTTTATGTGGATTCCGATAACGGTTTTCCGATTCCTTCCGGCGCGTCTTTGGGTGCGGCTGGTTCGTGGGTCTCGACGGATAAGCTCATTTACTCCAGTGAGGCGGGGACCGCCGAGGCGAGGGTTGTTCGGGTGTATTACGCTATTTCCGACGATCCGGCGGCTGGTTCGACCGAGGCCGTGCCCTTAACGCATCCTGCGGGCAGCTATAGCGGTATTATTACCTTTACCGCGACCACCGTCTAATTTTTTTTCTTCTCGATTTCTCTTCGTTTATCCGAGCTTAAGAATGGAATGTGCGATAGAGCACGAAGGTTGCTGCCGAAATTAGCGCGGATAGGGGAATGGTTAAAACCCACGCCCACACGATTCGTCCCGCAACGCCCCAGCGCACGGCGCTCATTCTTCGCAGAGCCCCGACACCCATAATTGCGCCCGTAATGGTATGAGTCGTGCTAACGGGTACGCCGACCATTGAGGAAAAAAAGAGCATGATGGCGGCGCCTGATTCCGCGCAAAAGCCATCCACGGGTTTTAATTTAGCGACTTTCTGTCCCATGGTTTTAACGATTCGCCAGCCCCCGCACATTGTTCCTAGGGCGATGGCGACGTAGCATGAGATGATGACCCACAAAGGAACGTAAAAGTGGTCACCTAAAAGGCCCGCGCTAAAAAGAAGGCTGGCGATAATTCCCATCGTTTTCTGTGCGTCGTTGCCGCCGTGGCCGATGCTATAGAGAGCCGCCGAAAATAACTGTCCTTTGCGAAACCAATGATCAACCTGACCGGGCGAGGATTTTTGGAATAATCGATAGACCATCGCTCCAAATAAAATTCCCAAGATCATGCCCAAGGCGGGCGAGAGGATGATAAACAGAATCGTTTTGAGGATTCCGCCCCAAACCAGCGATTGAGTGCCGGATTTCACGAGAGCCGCTCCGATCAGACCGCCGATCAGGGCATGCGAGGAACTCGTCGGTAAGCCAAAGTACCAGGTGATGATATTCCACGTGCATGCGCCGACCAGGGTTCCAAAGATCAAGTCTTTGTCGATGATCGAGATGTCGACGATTCCTTTCCCGATCGTGTTGGCGACGTGAAGTCCTATAAATTGAAAGGCGATGAAGTTAAAAAATGCCGCCCAGACGACCGCCACTCGCGGGGTAAGCACTCGCGTGGATACGATCGTGGCGATGGAATTGGCCGAGTCGTGGAAACCGTTTAGGAAGTCAAAGACCAGCGCGAGAAAAACGAGAAAAATAATTTCGGTCGACATGCCCTAGGTGTGTTTGACGAGAATGGAGCTGACGACGTGCGCGACATCCTCGCAGATATCGAGCACCGTTTCGGCATCCTGGTAAATTTCTTTCCACTTGATCACATAAATGGGGTCGTGGGCCCCGTCCAGAAGTTCTCCGAGGGTGTCGTCGCGCATCGCGTCCCCAACGTTTTCCAACCGGTTCACTTCGACGCACGCGTCCGTGATGATTTTGGAATGCTTCAAATCCCTCATGCCGTTTACCGCGCGCCCGACGGATTGGACCGATTGGTGGATGACGGCGGCAAACTCGATCAAGTTCTTGTCCGGACGGTCGACTTTGTAGACTTTTACACGATTCATAATCGTGTAGATCATATCGATGATATCGTCGATTTGAACCGTGAGCGTATGGATATCTTCACGATCGAAAGGGGTGATGAACGTTTTGTTGAGGCGTTCGATGATGTCATGCGCGATGCCGTCTCCGAGGTGCTCGATGTCGTGCATGCGCTGGAGCGAGACGTCATCGACCGCGCCCCGGCCTACGGTCTCGCGGAAATGAGACGCCGCTTCAATGGCGTAATTGATTTGTTTGTCAAACAGATCGAAAAAATTCGAATCCCTGGGTAATAATCTTTTCAGCATTTCGTGTCTCCCGAAAGGATGTCGTTATTATACATATTTTGCGGTCACTTACAACGGAAAGTCTTATTTTTTTTGTTTTTTTTTGTGTTTGAGGATGAAACTGTTTCTGCGTTCTTGTATTTTTCCAAAACGCATCCCCGCTGAAAGGGGAGGCAGGCCCCATTCAGTTTTTTGCACCGACCTTTTGCTTCATCGGGGCAATCCCAGCTCATTTTTCAAAGTCTCCCGTTGACAGGACTTACCGCGAACGCTATCTTGAGCATATGTCCGGCTACTCAAAAGCTGCGCGCTTCATTTTGATCAGCCTCTTCCTTCTTGGGGCCGCCACCTTGTATTTTTCTCATCTGGGCGGCTACATGCCGTTTGACACCGACGAAAACAGAGCTTTTCATTATCAGCCGTATTCGCCCCTGATTTTTTTGATCGGCAGTTTCTTTACCAATCTTTTTAAAAGCTACGATGCGCCCCGATACGTATTGGGTGGGATCGGCTTTATCAATGTCGTCCTTCTGTTCGTGTTGATTCGCCGGCTGGGCGATCGACGCTTGGCTTGGGTGACCGCAGCCGTTTATCTCAGCCTGAGCTATCCGCTGCTTTACGCAAAGATCATTCAATACGCAATTTTAGCGATTTTTTACGTATTATGCGCGTTAATTTGTTTCGTCGAAGGCGTACGCACGTCCAAACGGCGGTGGTTTGCGGTGGTCGGCGTCATCTCGGCGCTTCTGGTGACGACAAACCCATCGACTTATTCTTTGGTTGGCGCGCTCATCTTGTTGCCTCTGGCGGGTCGCCGGTTTCGCATCGGCGAACGTTCGGGACTGAGGGATTCGTTAACAATTCTCGGCGCCGCGGTCGTTGCGTATATCATAATCGAGATTTTTTTTTATTTTGCCTTCGCCAAGTCTTTTTCGAACCTTCTTTCGGGTTCGATTTTTCTTTATCGAGACGATGGTTTGCTCGAAATCCGTAGGGCGTCCGTCGGCCCCGGGGCTCTCGTGCGGCTGGTCAAGGATTTCCTAGTAAGGCACATCGATCGCGGCGATCCGGCCGAGGCGTTTCGGACTTTTTTTTTATTCATTCTGGCAGGGTTTGGCTTGAAGGCTTCTTTAAAAAAAGGAGACCTCGCCGCTCGATGGTTGGGTTTGTATTCCTTGATCGCTTTGGTTCCGCTGTGTCTGGCCGCTTTGTTTTCCGTGCATATTCTTCATGAACGTTGTTTGGTTTGGCTGTCCGTTCCCGTTGCTTATTTTGCCGCGAGAGGACTCGTGGGATTTTTGGATTCGGGCAGAGCGAGTTTCAGGATCATCACGGTTGTCGCCGCGGCTTTCTATTTTTTGGGCGCGTACGGTCTTTGTGCCGACTTGACGTTGAGCGTACCCGATTCCCGCGAGATCGCGGATTACCTGAAAGCCCACCACATCTCAAGGAGCCGCGTCTTGACGTTGTATCCGCTTTTGGATTACCAAAACATGTTTGGGTCACAGCGCGTACCGACTCTCGATGTCCCGCTTTTATCAACCCCCGAAGAACGACGTCTTCAGAAGTTCAGGATTGATTGGCCCAGGATTTATGCTTTGTATTCGGAAGGGCTGTGTGGTTATTATCTTTCTTCGGGACTCTGCGAAATGGCAAATGTGGGGGAGGATGACGTTTTTTTGAAGAGGATTAAACCGGTCAAGGTATGGTACAATCACCCGGGCAATAATCGCTATTGGCCAAATGTGTATCGAAAGCCGTGTTTGATCGAGTTGTACGCGCTTTCGGATATTTTTGATCATCCGGCGAATTTTTTTACCCTGGTGCGTGAATTTTATAAAGAAAACGCAGTGCAACGAAGCGAGAAAGGAGCGATCCGTTGAAAATTCGACCCCTGTCATTCAGTTTTTTGTTCAAGGCTGCCGCAATCTGTTTGGTTCTGGCCTTATCCGGCTGCGCTCCGTCGGCCCAGACCGACGCTCTCAAAAAAGGGCGCGCTTTGTATGAAAACGACGACAATAGAAACGCTATTGTCGAGTATACAAAGGGGATCGACGATGCACAGCGGAACAACGTCAAACATGGAATTGTCGCCGAACTTTACGCCAGCCGTGCCGAAGCGGAGCTGCAGACGAGCCAGTTTGCCGCGGCCTGGAGTGACTGGAAGGCTGCCAAGGATAGGGGGTTTTTGATGGGCAAGGAATTTACCGATACCCTCGAGAAATTGTCGGGAAAGAAGGCCAGCCAAGTCAGCTAGGCTCCCTTGCATTTTCGGAATTATAGCGTATACTATATGCGTAATACGCGAACGTTGTTTTTGAAGCTTTAACAAAAAGATTTTCAGAGGCCGCGAACGTATGTCGCGGCCTTTTGTTTTAAGCGCCAAAGACAGTAAATCAACAAGCAATGTAAGTGTAATAAGGATAGCTTCTCAATGAACAAAGGTACAGTGAAGTGGTTTTCTGATCAAAAGGGTTATGGATTCATCACGCCGGAAGGCGGCAAAAAGGACGTGTTCGTCCATTTTTCGGCAATCCAGGGCGAAGGTTTCCGGACTCTGGCCGAAGGCGACACGGTTGAATTTGAAATCACCGCAGGACCCAAAGGCGATCAGGCCACTAACGTCCGCAAGGCGTAATCAAAATCGAAAGTCGGGCTTTTGATAGCCCGTTGATCGATACCGCCCCGGGAATTTTCCCGGGGCGGTTTTTTATTTCCGATGAACGGTTAAAAAAGGTGAAGACAGCGGGCTTAAAATCTTTTAAACTAAAAATCCAAATGAAAAAGAGCACTTTTTTTAGTTTGATCGCAATGTTCGTTTCGGCCGCCGTTTTTTTGGGGTGGATTAGCTCGCTTTGTGCATTCGTTGACCCAAAGGCTATGCGTAAAGGGCGCTCGGCCCCCCAGCAAAGCGCGCCGTCGGCGATTCAGATGCCCGCGTCGAATCCGAACGATCCCCGAACTCTCTCCATGGACGAGTACCGGTTTCTTGTGGCTCTTGGCCAAAACATTCCCAATCGTCCCGTAGCCCAAAGAATCTACGTCATCGTCGAACGACTCAAGATTTCTCCGAGGCTTAGCGCAGAGGATTACGATTTCCTGATTCAGCTCGGCGCCAAATTAGGCAATTCGAAACTATCGCAAATGATCGAAGCGGTCGCCGCTCAACATCCCCCGCGGGCTTGACCGTGAAAAAGAGCAAGCTTCTCATTTTTGATTTCGACGGCACTCTCGTCGACACCTTACCCGATATCGCGTTTCACGTGAATGAGACGTTTACGGAGCTGGGGCTTCCGACCTGCAGCCAAGAGGCCGTTCGTTTGGCGGTCGGCCGAGGGGTTCGGGATTTGATTCGGGATCTCTCGGGTCTGAATCACTCTACGGATGCCGAGTTGGGCCGGGTTGTCGAGGGATTTAGAAAACATTACTTGTCCCGGCCGGTCGTTCATTCCAAGCCCTACGAAGGGGTGCGGGAAGCCCTGGCGGGGTCTCTCAAAGCCCACCCCAAGATGATCGTGACGAATAAGTTGAAAGTTTTGACAGAAGGAATTCTAGCCGAGGTTGGGCTTCTGAATTTTTTTAAAGAGGTGATCGGGGACGGTAGCCCGTTTCCTAAGAAGCCGGATCCGACGGCTGTTCACTCTCTGATGAAGAAATACGGATTCGCGCCCGAAGAGACCGTCTTTATCGGCGACAGCAAGGTCGACCAGGAGACGGCTTGTCGCGCCGGAATTCATTTTGTTTGGGTCGCTTACGGGTACGATCGCGTGGAAGGGGCCTCCCTGAAGCAAATGTCGTCTTCGCGCGACCTGGAAAACCTAATGGAACTTTTCACGTGGTAACGGATAAAAAAATTTACATTTTTCAGCACGTTGCCCACGAATCGGCGGGATTGATCTTAAATTATCTCGACAAAACGGGCAGACCCTACGAGACGGTGCGTTTGTACGAGCAAAATCTTCCTCGGCCCGAAAGGGTCGGAGGTCTCATTGTGATGGGCGGACCCATGAATGTGTATGAAGAAGACCGCTATCCGTTCTTGGCCGCGGAAACTCAGTTTATTCGAGGCGTCGTCGATCGCGGGCTTCCGTGTCTTGGGATTTGTCTGGGCGCACAGCTGATCGCTAAAGCTCTAGGGGCTAGAGTTTATAAAGCCCGAAAACCGGAAATGGGCTGGGGAGATGTTCAATTGACCGATTTGGGCAGAAAAGACCCTTTATTTAAAGGTCTTGAGCCGGTGCAGCGCGTTCTCCAATGGCATGAAGATACTTTTGACGTACCAAGCGGAGGCGTTTTGATGGCTCAGAATGAAATCGCTCATCAGGCCTACAAGGTGGGCGCGCGTGTTTACGGGTTTCAATATCATTTCGAGCTCACCGAGTCGATGGCGGACGAATGGTTTGCCAAGAGACCCGAATGGGATGCGGTGAGGAGCGAATATCAAGCGCGCAAAGGTCGCTTCCACGCCGTGTGTACGCAGATCCTCGGAAATTATTTTCAGATCGAAGGGGATTAACGGCGGGCAAACCGTTCAGCTTGCTCTTGAATCCATTGGCGGGCGCATTCTTCTTCGGAAATTTCCACGCCTAGCTTTTTAGAAATAATCTTCTGGAATTCCATAATCTCGAGAACTTCCTCGGCAAGTTTCGCTTTGAATGCGCTCGGCGGGTCCAGGAACGTCACGCCGGTGCGAAAATGACCCGAGCGTTCTTGTTTTTCCGAATAGACGACTTCGGCGAGAATTTCGAATTCTTTATCTTTGGCGGGGATACGGATTTCAACTTGCTCGCCTTTGGGAAGGGGGTCGTCCCAAAAAAAACTCAAGCCCCCCAGGGACAGGTCGGACGAATGGGACTCGAGCGGGTCCACCGCGACGGCCGTTCGATTGATTTTGAGCGGAACCGCGATGGGGTGACGATAGAAACGTCTTCTGTCTTGCGGATCGGACATAATCCTCCTACCTCCCTTAAACAGAAGCTTGCCTTAAAATTTGACTTTTTTCAACAAATCAACGATGTCGTCGTCTTGCTTCGGCTTGGCGGCCGGAGCGGAATTCGAAGGGGTTTTGGGCGTTGACGCTGCCTCCGGGGGCGCGGCCGGGGGAGGCGGGGGTGGGGGCATCGTTGTTTCCGCCTTCACGGGTGCGGCCGGAGGATTTTCCGCCTTCGCTTCGGATTTCAGTTCGCAATACGGTTTAACCGGTTGTGTAGGCGCCGGGGGCGTCTTGGGTTTTTCCGTAACCGGGAGTTCCACTTTTTCGATTGGCTTGTCAGCCGGTTTTTTTGCCGGGGTTGTCGAAGGGGCCGGAGGTTCCTTCGACTTTTCCGCGGCGGGGAGCGCTTGTTTTTCAACCGGTTTCTCAGCGGGCATTCTCGGAGGAGCCGCCGGAGGAACGGGGGGCGCTGACTTCGGAATGATGGGTTCAATTTTTTGAACCGGGGCCGGAATTGGCGCGGTTTTCTTGGGCTCGGGAGCCACCGGGGGTTTATCGACCGGTTTTTGAACCGAATCCAGAAGTTCATTAAAAAAAGCATCCGCGTCCACTCGCGAAGGGGGTTCTTTGACGGGCATCGCCTTGGTTGGAACGGCGGCAGCTGCGGGCGTTATTTTTTGATCCACGAGATTTAAGATTCCGTGGATACCGGCTTCTTTGGGAGTAGGCGGAATAATTTTTGGTTTTTGCGAGGGGCTCTGCACGGCGACGTGTGAGGGAACACTCCGGCGTGAAAAAAGAGCCCAAATCAGCAGGAAGCCGTTGAGGACGGTTGCGCTAAATAAAAGAATGAGGAGAGGGTCCATTTTCATCGTTTTTCGAAAACATCTATACTATACACAAATGAAGTCATTTATCAATTCCAAAAGCATCCCGGGAGCGAAAATAACTTCGAATCATTTAGACATTTGAAAAAGTTCGGGATTTTGCTAGAATACGCAAATTATTCTCAATCCCAAGAAAGGAATGATACACATATGAAGAGCATGTTTCGTCGGCTGATGGTGGTCGCCTCATTTTTTGCGATGCAGGGCGTTGCCTTTGCGAGTGAAGCGGATCTTAAAATCCCCGATCTCCATGAAGGGCATTTTCAAATGTTCGGCGGGTTGTCCGGTTTTCAAATCCTCCTTTACGGGGCGATGGTGATCCTCGGGACGGTCGGTTTGTCGTTGCATCAATTCCTCAGCGTCAAAGGTCTCCCGGCGCACCGTTCGATGCTGGATGTGGCCGAGACGATCTTTCAGACGTGCAAGGCTTATCTGAAACAGCAGGCGAAATTTCTGGCGATCCTGTTCTCGATCATCGCGCTGGCGATGAGCTATTATTTCCTCGGCCTCAAGCACGAACCTCTGACGACCCTTGGGCTAGTCCTTCTGTTCTCGATCATCGGCATGGGGGGCTCGGCTTTGGTTGCGTATTACGGAATCCGCGTCAACACATACGCGAATGCACGCACCGCTTTTGCTTCTTTGCGCGGAAAGCCTTGGGATGTGGTCAATATTCCGATGCGCTCAGGGATGTCCGTCGGTCTTTTTCTGATTTCGATCGAGCTGGTTATGATGGTGATCATCCTGCTTTTCGTACCGCGCAATATCGTCGGGTATTGCTTCCTTGGATTTGCGATCGGCGAATCCCTCGGCGCGAGCGCCCTGCGTATCGCGGGCGGCATTTTCACCAAGATCGCCGATATCGGCTCGGATTTAATGAAAATCGTATTTCACGTCAAAGAGGATGATCCGCGCAACCCGGGTGTCATCGCCGATTGTACGGGCGACAACGCGGGTGACTCGGTCGGGCCGACGGCGGATGGTTTCGAAACCTATGGCGTGACCGGGGTGGCTCTCATTTCGTTCATTACGTTGGCGATCAAGGACCCCTCGCTCCAAGCGAAGCTTATCGTCTGGATTTTTGCGATGCGCTTTTTGATGGATTTTATGTCGGGGGTTTCTTATTTTATCAACCAGGCGATTTCCGAGCGCAAATACAAAAATCTTAAAGAGTTTAACTTTGAAGAGCCGTTGACGCGTTTGATTCAGATCGCTTCAACGCTTTGCATCTCCACTTCGTTTGGAATGTCGTATCTTTTGGTCGGAGATTTGCCCGATCCCACGCTTTGGTGGAAGCTTGCCTCGATCATCGCTTGCGGGACTTTAGCGGCTTATCTGATTCCGGAATTTACCAAGGCATTTACGTCGTCCCACTCCAAGCACGTTCAGGAGATCGTAACGGCTTCCCGCGAGGGAGGCGCGTCGCTCACGATTCTTTCGGGGTTGGTGGCGGGGTACTTCTCGGCGTTCTGGAAAGGCCTTTTGATCGTGGGTCTGATGTTTGCGGCCTATTTGATCTCCGGGACGGGGCTCCAGAACATCATGCCGCATGCCTCGATCTTCGCGTTTGGTCTGGTCGCTTACGGTTTTCTGTGTATGGGCCCGGTCAATATCGCGGTAGATTCCTATGGCCCGGTGACGGATAATGCCCAATCGATTTTTGAATTGGCCCAGACCGAGTCCATTCCGGGCATCGAAAACGAAATCGAGAAGGATTTTGGATTTAAGCCTGATTTTAAACTCGGCAAGCATTACCTCGAAGCCAACGACTCGGCGGGAAATACGTTTAAAGCAACCGCCAAGCCGGTACTTATCGGTACGGCTGTTGCGGGCGCGACGACGATGATTTTTTCCATCATCCTGCTTCTTCAGGAGCATCTTCATGCGGGCGCGGTTGCCACGGCGTTGGGAGGAATTGTCCCGGCAGATATCGGCGAAACCCTGCTGAACGCGAAGCTGTCGCTTACAGCCGCTCCCATCCTCCTCGGAATTTTGTGCGGGGGAGCGGTGATCTTCTGGTTTTGCGGAGCTTCGATTCAAGCCGTGACTACGGGCGCTTACTCCGCCGTCGAATACATCAAAAAGAACCTGAGTCTTACGGATAAAGAGGCCAAGCGCGCGGATTCGATTAAAGTCGTGCAAATCTGCACCGAGTATGCCCAGAAAGGGATGTGGAATATCTTTTTGGGACTTTTGTCGTTCACGCTTGCCTTCGCTCTCTTCGATCCGTATTTCTTCATTGCCTACCTCATTGCCATTGCCACATTCGGTCTTTTTCAGGCGATGTTTATGGCTAACGCGGGCGGCTCTTGGGACAACGGAAAGAAGGTCGTCGAGGTTGATTTGAGCGAGAAAAACACTCCGCTTCATGCCGCGACGGTCATTGGCGACACGGTAGGGGATCCCTTCAAGGACACCACCTCGGTTTCGCTCAATCCAATCATCAAATTCTCAACGCTTTTCGGCATGCTGGCTGTTGAGATCGCGATCAAAATGAACCCGTCCACGACACGCATCGGCGGGATCGTTCTTCTGCTGTCTGGGTTGTTTTTCGTCTGGAAGTCCTTCTATAGAATGCGGATTCCGGTTAAGGACAACGCCCAGGCTTCGGCGGTTCACGCATAACAAACCTGTGTTGTTAAGCGTTCGGCATTTACCGAGCGCTTAACGCCGGGGCGGCATCCACCCTCCATGATCGAATTCATCCGGGAATTTTTTACTAAGCTGCATCATCTCGACCAACTCGTTGCGTGGTGCGGATATGCCGGGATTACGGCGATCGTGTTTGCGGAGACCGGGCTTTTGGCCGGTTTTTTCCTGCCCGGCGACTCGTTGTTGGTGACGGCGGGTTTAGTCGCTTCACAAGGAGGGTTGAATATTTTTGTGCTGATCGGTCTGCTTATGGCAGCGGCGATTCTCGGCGACAGCACGGGATATCTCATCGGTTACGTTTCGGGCCCGGCTTTATTTCGGCGCGAGGATTCGTTTTTCTTCAAAAAAAAGCACCTGGAACGAACGCACGCTTTCTTCGAACGTCATGGCGGGAAAACGATCATTCTGGCTCGATTTGTCCCGATCGTCCGAACGTTTGCACCCACGGTGGCGGGGGTGGGGCGCATGAGCTATCGAAAATTTGTTTTTTATAATGTCGTCGGGGGGATTGGGTGGGTTCTCAGCATGACGACTTTGGGCTTTTTTCTCGGACGAACGATTCCCGATATCGACAAAAAACTTCACTGGGTGGTCGCCATCGTCATTTTTGTTTCGTTTCTCCCCATTTTCTTCGAATGGCATCGAGCCCACCGGGCCGAGAAGAAATAAGCGTTGCATTTTCCACTGGACACGATTCTCTGCCCTTCATATAATCTCAATACTTAGATTGTCTAACTAAATGGAAATCCGATGGCGTTGACACTCGAACAATTTAGCCGTGAGCTCGTCGAAATCTTCACGATCCTGGTCAGGGTCATGACCAAGAGGGAAGACAACGATTTCACCCGGGGGAAGATTTCTTTCCAGCAGATGGTCACGCTGCACTATCTTTCGCAAAGGCCATTTGCAAATCTCAACGAGATCGCGCACGTACTTTCGATTCGGCTCAGTTCGGCCTCCGTCCTGATCGATCGTCTCAACCGTCAACAGATGTCGACACGGAGGCGAGACCAGCTTGATCGTCGAAACGTCCGGATTGCGATCACGCCCAAAGGGCGCAGAGTGGTTTCGCAGATTCTTGAACAAAAACGAAATACGATGAAGGACCTTTTTGGTCCGATCTCGTCTTCCGACCGCGAGCGATTTCTGAATATTTTTCTGAAGGCCTTGAAGGGCCGCAACGAGTCAGAGGAGCGCCATGCGAATAAAAATTCTTAAGGTCTTCGCCGTTGTCCTTGTTTCCTTTTTTATCGTCTCAAACGTCACGGCCGGGGAATCATCAAACCCTCTTCCGCCCGACACGCTGACGCTTCGGGAGGCGTTTCGTTTGGCGCTCAAGCGAAGCGAGGACATCGCGATCAGTCATGAGCAGATTGAATTGGCGCAAGCGCATGTGTATCAAGCGTTGAGCGAGATTCTTCCGTCGGTGGATTTTGTCATGACTCGACAGGATCAGGATGCGCCGTCGAGTGTCGCCGGTGACGTCACGGGCTCTCTGCGTCGGTCGACGCCGCAGAACCGATTTAAGTTTACCCAACCCATTTTTACCGGTTTCAAGGCGATCGCGGCCATTCGCGGTTCGGGGGCTGAGCGGGCGCAGAAGCGTTTTGAAAAGAAGCGCGCCGAGGAACTTCTTTTTATCGACGTCATGGATTCTTTCTATTTGGTGCTTCAGAGCCGTAGAGACGTTCGTATTTTGAGCGTGACGCAAAAAACATTGAACGAGCGGATCCATGATTTGAACGAACGCGTTCAATTGGGTCGTTCGCGCGAAAGCGAAGTGTCTTCGGCGACCGCAGATCTCAAAACGGTCGAGGCTAATTTATGGGGGGCCAAACGCAGCCAAGTTTTAGCGGAGCAATTGCTCGAATATTACATCGGCTGCTCGGTCAAGGGTCAGATTGTCGAAGACTGGGAGCAGCATGCCAAAACGCTGGATGAGTATCTGGCAACGGTTCTCAAGCGATCGGACGTTCAGGCGGCGGAGAACGCACTGGTTGTGGCTCAGCAGGGCGTGGTCGTCGCGCAGTCCGATTTGTTCCCCAAAGTGGACGTGTCGGGTAATTATTACACGCGCCGCGTGGGGATTGCCTCCGGCGTTGATTGGGACGTGCTTCTGACTTGCACGGTGCCCATCTTCGAAGGAATGCAGACCGTCGGAAATATCAAAGAAGCCGTCTCATACCGTCACGTGCAGGAACAAACCGTTTCGAAGACGCGCCGTCTAGCCGAACTCGACGTTCGAAACTCTTACGAAACCTTTGTTTTTTCGCGCGAAGAAGAATCGGCTTATTTGGCAGCGGCGCAAGCCGCCTTAAAAAATTACCGGCTTTTGACCAACGAATACAAGCTCAACCTCGTCAATAATCTGGACGTTCTCGATGCGTTGCGCAGGCATCAAGATGTGTACCGGGCTTACAACGAAGCGCATTACGCGGCCAAGCAGAATTACTGGAAGCTAAAGATCTCGGCCGGGGAAAATTTATTCTAGGTCTCTCATGACTCTATCCGATATTTCGATCAAAAACAGAGTTTTTGCGGCGATGCTCATGCTGAGTCTCGTTCTCTTCGGGTTTATTTCATTCACGAGTCTGGGTGTCAGCGAGTTGCCCGAAGTCGAATTTCCCGTCGTTTCGGTGAGCTTGACCTGGGAAGGGGCGGCACCCGAAGTCATGGAAAGCGACGTCGTCGACATCGTGGAAGATTCGGTTATGAGCGTGCAGGGCATCCGGGAAGTGTCGTCGACGACCCGGCAAGGTACCGCCGAGGTGACGATTGAGTTCGAGTTAGACCGGAACATCGATACGGCCCGCGAAGAAGTTCAATCCAAAATCAGCCAGGCCCAGCAGCGGCTACCGCGGGAGATGGATCCTCCGATTGTTTCGAAAGTCAACCCGACTGATCATCCCATTCTTTGGATCAGCGTCTCCTCGACCCGACCGCTAAACCAACTTATGAGCTATGTTCAGGACGATCTCAAAGATCGGTTTCAATCGATTCGAGGCGTCGGAGATATCATTCTCGGCGGGTACGTCGATCGAAATCTCAGGGTTTGGGTTTCTCAGAAGAAATTAGACGAGTACCAACTTACGGTGAACGATGTGATCGAGGCCATCACCGAGAATCACGCCGAAATTCCGGCCGGTCGCATCGAAACGTCTGAAAAAGAAATGAATGTTCGCGCGATGGGCGAAGCGGCCACTCCCGAGGAGTTTGCCGAAATCGTCATCGGCGGGAGGGCCGGAAAACCCGTATACAAACCTATCCGTCTCAAAGAAATCGCAAAAGTCGAAGATTCGGTCGCCGACATCCGACGGATTGCACGCATCGGGGATCGCAAGGCCGTGGGTCTGGGCATTCGCAAGCAGCGCGGGGATAATGCCGTCGCGGTTGCCCAGCGCGTCAAACAACGTCTCAAGGAAATCGAAAAAGACCTTCCCAAAGATATCCAAATGGGAATCAATTATGACAGCACGATTTTCGTCGAGCAATCGGTCGGGGAGTTGAATTTTACCCTCATTTTGTCGTCTCTTTTGACGGCCCTGGTGTGCTGGATGTTCTTGGGATCGTGGAGTTCGACGCTGAACGTTATTTTGTCCATTCCAACTTCGATTATGGGCACTTTTTTGGCATTCAAGTTTGCCGGATTTACGTTGAACACGTTCACGCTTCTGGGATTGTCTTTGGCGATCGGAATCGTCGTCGATGACGCGATTATGGTCTTGGAGAATATTTATCGTTATCGAGAGCAAGGCCGATCCAAAGAGGATGCGGCGGGCATCGGTTCCCGTCAAATCACTTTCGCGGCTTTGGCCGCGACGCTGGCGCTTATCGCCATTTTTCTGCCCGTCGTCTTTATGAAGGGGATCATCGGTAAATTCTTCCTTCAATTCGGTATCACCATCTCCGTGGCCGTAGCCTTGTCGCTTTTGTCCGCGCTCACGCTCACGCCCATGATGGCTTCTCTTTTTCTGACGGTTACGGAGCGTACGTCCGGTTTTGGAAAATGGATTGAGCGGGCGTTTATCAGACTCTCAACCTACTATAAAATCGCTCTGGCCACGGCTCTTGAAAAAAGATGGCTCGTTCTGTCGGGAGCGACGGCATTTTTTATTTTGTCCCTGGGGCTTTTTGGAGTACTCCGCAAGGAATTTGTTCCCCCGCAAGATCAAAGCATCTTTCTGTGCAAGCTTCAAACGCCCGTCGGCTCGTCGATCGAGTTCACGGATCAGCGCTTTAAGGACGCGGAGAAGTTTGTCGCGAATTTGCCGGAGGTCAGTCGTTATTTGGTCATGATCGGCGGGTTTACGGGTGGGGAGGTCAATTCCGGCTATCTGATCGTAACGCTCAAACCCAAGCATCAGCGTCCCGTTCACCCCGGAAAGGGCCGGCTTTCACAGATGCAGGTCATTGACTTGTTTAGAAAGGAGCTGAACAAGATCCCCAACGTGGAAGCTTTCGTTCAGGACATGTCTCTGAGCGGTTTCACCGCACAAAGAGGCTTCCCCATCGAATTCACCATCCGAGGACGCGATTGGGAGAAGCTGGCTTCGTACTCCAAAAAAATCATGGATGAAATGAAAAAAAGCGGCCTCATGGTCGACGTCGATACGGATTATCAGTTGGGCGTGACGGAAGTCCGCGTGCGGCCCAATCGCCAAAAAGCCCAAGAGCGCGGCGTGGACATGCGCACGATCGGGGATGCGATCAATGCGTTGTTCGGGGGGCAGAGGGTCGGTAAGTATACCCAGCACGGTCGCCGTTACGATGTCCGCGTGAAGCTGGTCCCGGGTGAGAGGCTGAAACCCGAGGATATTTCCAAAGTCAATATTTGGAACAATCGTGGGGAGATGGTTTGTCTGGCAGACGTTTGTGATATTCAGCTAACGCCATCCCTGTTGAGCATCACGCGCCATGATCGTGAGAGAGCCATTGCGATCTTCGCGAACGTGGCTCCCGGGAAATCACAGGCGATTGCGCTTCAAGAAATCGAGCGGATCGCGCACGAGATTTTGCCCGACGGTTATCGAATGGTTTCGAGCGGCAGCGCGAAAGTATTTCAAGAGTCGTTTTCGAGTTTTTTCTTTGCGCTTTTATTGGGGATCATCGTCGCGTATATGGTTTTGGCGTCCCAGTTCAATAGTACGATTCACCCCCTGACGGTTCTTTTGGCCCTCCCATTTAGTGTCTCGGGCGCGCTCATTGCGCTTTTTGTCGGCAACCAGTCGGTCAATATTTACAGTCTCATCGGCATTCTTCTTCTTATGGGTATCGTGAAGAAGAACTCGATTCTTCTCGTCGAATTCACCAACCATATGCGGGCGGAAGGGAAGGGGGTTCATCAGGCGCTGCTCGAGGCGTGCCCCATCCGCCTTCGTCCGATTCTTATGACTTCGTTCGCAACCATTGCCGCCGCAATTCCTCCGGCCCTGGCGCTTGGACCCGGCTCGGAAACCCGAACTCCCATGGCGGTCACGATCATCGGCGGAGTTTTTTTCTCGACGCTTTTGACCTTGCTGGTCGTTCCTTGCGCTTACCGCGTTTTTTCAAAGCCCGATCGCCCAGCAGGGATGGACGGGCTGCTGGCTTTGTATGCTTATTTTTCAACGGCGCTATTCGGCGTAATGTTGTTTCAAACCGTCGTCAGTCATTCTACGATAACCTCGAAACTTTTCTTTTTGCCCGTTCCTCTAGCCGGAATTTTTTTCGGCAGAAATCTCTTCTCTTTCAAGCCTTCATCGGTTTTCAAAGTACGTTTTTTTCTTTTCGTCCTCATTGTTTTGACGCTCATCCAATTTGTCCTCAAGCATTCTCCGGCCATGATTCTCGCGGCGATCATGGCGGGAGCTTGGTTGGCGTACTTCCTGTTTTCCGATCGAGTCAAAAAAACATATTTACTTACATGACACACCGCGTTCCACACCCTTTCGGTGCGGTTTGTTCGGCGGCCGCGCTTCTTCTTGTCTGGATTCTCGTGTTTGGGCTCTCTCACGCGTTTGCCGCTCAAAGTCAAAGCACGCTTGCGTATCCCGGATCAAAGATTGTTGATTATGAGCGCTACGGATCCTTTTCTGGAATTGGTACGGAAAAATACGCCTATCACGTGACGGACGAGGCGGGTCTTTCCCAGGCGGCCGGGGAGGGCATTCCCCCAAACGATTCTTATTCCAAGGATCCGGAATTTCATCGCCTGAATGCGGCCGGCGCGCTTGACGGAGATCCTTGGCGCGATCACCTAAACTCACCGAATCCAAGGGCCGATTTTTTTGCCTGGTGCAAAGCCTCTTCAATTGAAGAGGCCGAGCGTTTGTATTTTGCCGCCGAGGCGTTGCGTCGTTGCGGCGAGTGGCTGCAGGCCATTAAGGCTTACCATGCCGTCATTGTTCGGCATCCTACCCGATATCTTTGGCTTGAGGATCACAGTTCTTATTGGTATCTTGCGCCCGAGGCGATTGCCCGCATTCGCAAAATTTGCGCGGAACATCCCGATCTTGGGGTGCAGCTTGAAGACGCTTTTGTCGACGTCGATCGTGGGACCAACGGCGATCCCAACGATGATCGCGTGCGTGTGTGGCCCGGACGTTTTGTCGAAAAACGTCTAGAGACGGTTCCCCGATCCGCGTTTCAGCTGACGGCTCAGCGGGGAAACGGAAAGGTTCGTGTTTCGAAATACAACGATCGTTTTTGGCAGCTTGAAGTTAACGGTGAGCCTTTTCTCGTGAAGGGAGTGACTTATTCTTGCACGACGGTCGGGGAATCGGCCCACGCGGCTAATTTGCGGCCTTGGATGCGGCTGGATGACAATCGAAACGGGAAGAATGACGGTTTGTTTGATTCGTGGATCGATGCTAACGGGAACAACCGTCGCGATGCCGACGAGCCGATTGTGGGGGATGCGCAACTCCTCGAGAGGGTAGGAGCCAATTCGATTCGAGTTTATCATACCGTGGATGCACAAGGGAATTACGACCCCGCATTTTACGATAAAGCTCTCATGCGTACGTTGCAGAAAAATCACGGCATTTATTTCATTATGGGCGATTTTCTCGGTGCATATACGGTGGGTTCGAAAGCCGACTGGCGTTTTGGTACCAATTACACGGACCCGCAGCAGCGTGAAAATATGAAAAGATCGGTGCGTGCGATGGTTATGGATCACAAAGACGAGCCGTACGTGCTGATATGGTTGCTCGGCAACGAAAACCAACACCCGCACACACATACGAATGCGTTTAAAAAACCCGTCGAGTATGCGCGCTTTGTCAATGAAGTGGCGCAAATGATTCACGAGCTCGATCCGGATCACCCGGTGGCTCTGTGTAATTTGGGCACGCTCGGTATCCAAGAGCTTGCTTCGGAGGCGCCTGCCGTCGATATTTACGGGGCGAATGTGTATTCCGGAGATTTCTGCATGGGCAGCATCTGGCAGATTGAAAAGCGTTATCTGGACCGGCCGCTTCTTTTCACCGAAATGGGAAGCGATGCCTATCGAACGGGTCGAGGACCCGACGAGGGCGCGCAGGCGGATTACTTTAATCAAAACTGGACCGACATCGAAACCAACGTCGCGGGAGCCCGGGGTGAGGGGACCGCCATCGGCGGCGTCGTTTTTGAATGGATGGACGAGTGGTGGAAGTCGTCGAAAGGCAATTCCTGGGGCGACCCAAATAAGCACAACATCGAACCCGACGGGTGCGCTCCCTTCGCGGATGGTTGGGCCAACGAAGAGTGGCTCGGGATATTCGGACAAGGAGACGGCTCGCAGAGCCATTTTTTGAGGGAGCCGCGGGCGGTGTATCCGGCGATGAAAGCCCGCTGGACAAAGGTCCATAAAGGGTAGCTCGACTTTCTCCAGGCCGTGTGCCATAATCTTTTTCTCATGAGAAACACAAAAGTCAAAAATTCAGTCCAATCAGTCGTTTGTTGCCTCGATCTCGAAGGCGTGCTCGTTCCGGAAATCTGGATCAACGTCGCCGAACGTACCGGCATCGAGGAATTGCGTCTGACGACACGGGACATCCCGGACTATGACGCGCTCATGCGTCGCCGCTTGGCTATTTTGAAGCGTGAGGGGATTCGTCTGAAAGATATCCAGTCGGTCATCGCCAAGATGCAGCCGCTTGCGGGCGGTAAGAAATTTCTCGATTCGCTGCGCGCCTCGTCCCAAGTCTTGATCTTGTCGGATACTTATTACGAGTTTGCCATGCCGCTCATGAAAAAACTGGGGTATCCGACACTGTGGTGCAATCGGCTTTGCGAGGGATCCGACGGTTTTATCGCCGATTATCGCCTCAGGCAGTCCGAAGGGAAGCGTTCGGCGGTGCAGTCGCTTCGCGCGATCGGGTTTAGGGTGCATGCGGCAGGGGATTCATTCAACGACATCGGAATGCTGAAAGCCGCCGACCGCGGCGTTTTGTTCAATCCGCCCGAAAAAATCGCAAAACGTTTTAGCCAGTTCAAAAAAGTAACGACCTATCCGGAGCTTCTCAAAGCGCTTCTCGGCGAGTGATCGATGCAATCGATTCGCCTCATTTCCTGGAATGTAAACGGGATTCGTTCTCATTTCGATAAAGGTTTTTTTGGCTGGCTCGGTAAAGACAATCCCGATATTCTTTGTATTCAAGAAACCAAAGCCCGCAAAGATCAGCTCACCTTTGAATTTCTATATCCCTCCGAATACGAGACGCATTGGTCTGCGTGCGAGAGACCGGGATATAGCGGCGTCGCCGTTTTTTGCAAAGAAAAACCTCGTTTTGTCCGATCGGCTTGGGGCATCGACGAGTTTGATCGCGAAGGCCGGGTGCTCGAGATTTCGTTTACTCGATTTGATCTTTGGAATGTCTATTTTCCGAATGGGCAATCCGGGAAGGACCGAGCGGATTACAAAATTCGGTTTCATGACGCGCTCACGGCCAGGGTGAGGGAAAGGCGGCGCTCAGAGCCTCCGCTGATTATTTGCGGGGATTTCAACATCGCGCATCACCCCATCGATTTGGCGCGTCCCGACGATTTCTCGGACGTTTCCGGTTTTTTGCCGAACGAGCGGCGGCGCTTCGATGCGCTGCTCGAGGCGGGTTATTCCGACAGTTTTCGATGGCTTCATCCCGAGACGGTCGCATATACCTGGTGGGATTTACGCACGCGAGGGCGGCTTCGAAACGACGGATGGCGTCTGGATTATTTCGTTATCCAGGATTCTCTAAAACCTTATCTCAAAGCAGCTTACATTTTAAGCGATATGGAAGGCTCCGATCATTGTCCGGTGGGCCTGGATTTGAGTTTTCCCGTCTAGCTCGTCTGTAACATATTTGTAACATTTCTGAAAATTATCCGTGATGACGAACGGGTATGGTATCGCAAGAAAAAAGGGCCGGAAATAGGGCAGATTCTTATATTCAGCCGGTCTCAAATGGGCTATAATTTCGGGCTATCCGAGTTTTTTGGCGGGAAGTTTACGAAATTAAATGAAACGAGGAAGACTCATGGAAAAAAATAATCTCAACTTAAGAGTGGAAAAAATATTTGGAGCAAACGTTTTTAGCGATAAATTGATGAAAGAACGCCTGCCCAAAGATACGTATAAGGCGCTCAAAAAGACCATCGATGAAGGGGCCCCTCTGACTCTTGAAGTCGCCAATGTGGTTGCCAATGCGATGAAGGATTGGGCCATTGAACGCGGCGCGACTCACTATACGCATTGGTTTCAGCCGTTAACCGGTAAAACGGCAGAGAAGCACGATTCGTTCATTTCTCCCACTCCGGACGGGGGGGTCGTGATGGAGTTTTCGGGTAAGCAGCTGATCCAAGGCGAACCTGACGCGTCTTCGTTTCCGAGCGGCGGCTTGCGCGCAACCTTCGAAGCCCGCGGATATACGGCATGGGATTGCACGTCCCCGGCATTCCTCAAAGAGGATGCTTGCGGGCACGTCACGCTCTGCATCCCGACGGCTTTTTGCTCGTACACGGGTGAGGCGCTCGACAAAAAGACCCCTCTTTTGCGTTCCATGGAGGCGGTATCCCGCCAGGCCATTCGAGTACTTCGCGCGTTGGGCAACAAGACCTCAAGTCGCGTCACTTCGACGGTCGGGCCGGAACAGGAGTACTTTTTGATCGATAAGAAGTTTTATGAAAAACGACTGGATCTGATCGCTTCGGGGCGCACGTTATTTGGCGCGCCTCCGCCCAAAGGCCAAGAGCTCGAAGATCAATACTTCGGATTTATCAAGGATCGCATTGCCAAGTTCATGCGCGATCTGGATATCGAGCTCTGGAAGATGGGCGTTTCCTCAAAAACCAAGCATAACGAAGTCGCGCCCGCGCAGTTTGAAATGGCTCCGATTTTTTCGACGACGAATATCGCCGCCGATCATAATCAGCTGGTCATGGAGACCATGCAAAAAGTCGCGCTTCGGCAAGATTTGGTCTGCCTGCTGCATGAAAAGCCGTATGCCGGCGTCAACGGATCAGGGAAGCACAACAACTGGTCGTTGGCCACGGATGACGGAATGAATTTGCTCGAGCCCGGAAAGACGCCTCACGAAAATGAGCAGTTTCTGCTTTTCTTGAGCGCGCTTCTGACCGCCGTGGACCGCCACGCCGACAAGCTGCGTGCGGGTGCGGCGAATACGGGGAACGATCTACGTTTAGGCGCCAACGAAGCGCCTCCCGCGATCGTTTCGATTTTTATGGGCGAAGAACTCACGGACATCCTGGTTAATCTAGCCAAGGGGGCGAAAGCGGAAGGGAAGGGGCAGCACTTTTTGCACATCGGCGTCGACTCGTTGCCGAAGCTTCCCAAAGATAACACGGACCGCAATCGTACGTCGCCGTTCGCGTTCACCGGGAATAAATTCGAGTCCCGCATGGTTCCGTCGTCGGCCTCGATTTCGGGGGCGAACGTCGTTTTGAATACGATCGTGGCGGAAGCATTGGATGAAATCGCGACGCGTCTCGACAAGGCAAAGGATATCAACAAGGAATCCGCGGCGATCGTTCGTGAAGCCGTGAACAAACACAGCCGCGTGGTTTATAACGGGAACAACTACTCGGACGACTGGGTCAAGGAAGCCAAGCGTCGCGGTCTTCCCAACATCCGTTCGACGGTTGAGGCGTTGGGCGCCATGGCGACTCCGGAAGCCGAGAAACTGTTCGAGAAATATAAGGTTCTTTCGAAGAAGGAACTGCACTCGCGGTACGAGATTTACCTGGAGCAATACGCGAAGAACATCAACATCGAGGCTCGCGCGAGCATCGATATGGTTCGTCGCCAATATCTGCCGGCCGCAATCAAGCACGCCGGTCAGTTGGCCGACGCCATCTCAAAGCTCAAGTCGGTTTCCGGCGCAACTACGGTCCAAAAGGCCGCGCTCGCTTCGGTTTCCGCTCATTTAGCTTCCGCTTCCAAGGGGCTCGAGGCTCTCGAAGCGGTCCTTGCGAAGGCGAGAGGCGTTTTGCATACGCTCAATAAAGCCGAGTTGTACAGGGATAAAGTCGTTCCCGCAATGGCTGCCGTTCGCGTGGATATCGATGCCCTTGAAATGCTCGTTCCGGCTGAGTTGTGGCCCGTGCCCACTTACGCCGACATGCTTTTCAAGCTGTAAGCCACTTAAAAACTCTGCCGGTATTTCGATATCGGCAGAGTTTTTTTGTTTTATAAGAAAACTTTTTGAAAAAATTTTTTTATATTATCAAGCATTGTTCAATAATGTTTAGATACGCTTGTTAAAAGTTTTACGATATTTTTCTTCTCCTTTACGCGTCGATACGTTATAATCGTCGCATTCATTTCTTTTACAGAGGACAGGATGCAGAATGGTATACCGCTCCCTTTATAAAAGTGATCATTTAACGGACCGCGAACGCAAAAACATCATTCTCCTCGATGTGATTCGGCGAAACGGCCCGATCGCAAAAACCGATATTTCCCGCATCACGCAGTTCAATATTGTCACCGTCTCTAATTATGTCGAACATTACATCGATCAAAAGCTCGTTGCCGAGAAAGGCTTGGATATTTCGAGCGGCGGCCGTCGTCCCGAGCTGGTTGAGCTCAACTCCGAGTGGGGCTATCTGATCGGGGTTGAAATCGGTCCGACGCATGTTCTGGTCATCATTTCCAATCTCAGCCCGGCAATTCTTCATAAGCTGAAAATCAAGCGCCCCGAAGGCCATATGGAAGTGGTCATTTCCGAGGCCGTCAAGCTGGTCCGTAAAATTATCGCCGAATCGAACGTTCCGATCGAGAAGATCAAAGAAATTGGACTGGGGATCTCGGGGGTTATCGATCGCAGCGCAGGGACGATTCGTGATACGGATACGTTGCGCGGAAAGACCGTCGGCAGTTTTGCGACCGCAAAAAATATTCTCGAAAAAGAGTTTCATGTGCCCGTGTCCGTCGGCAACGACGCCAGTTTAGCCGCTTTGGCGGAAAAGAAGTTGAGTCTGCGCATTGACGATGAAAATGTCCTTTATTTTTATTCCGATGTCGGCAGCGGCATTATCGCGAATAACGATTTGTATTGGGGGTCGAGTTGGAGCGCCGGAGAGATTCAGCTGTGCCTCGACAATCTGGAAGGCCTGCAGCTGGAGCCCTGGGTTCATAAGACCGATTTTTTCAAATCGGAAGGGCTGGATTTGGGCCTAGTGCGACGCGCCAAAGAAGCGCTCAAGAAAGAGACAAAGACGAAGATTCTCGAAATGGCAGGCAAGGATATCGAGAAGGTGGACGCCGGAATCGTATACGAGGCGTCCAAACGCTCGGATCCGTTGGCCATGCGTTTGGTCGAGGAGGCCAGCACGCGTTTGGGCCTCAAAGTCGCATATACGACGAATTTCTTCAATCCGGAAGTCGTGGTTTTGGGCGGTGGCGTCGAGCGCGGCGGAGAGCTTGTGCTGAACACCGTTCGTCGCGTCGTCAAACAGCTCGTGATGGAAGAAGCTGCGGGCACGGTCAAAATCATTCTGTCCAGGCTCGGTGAGGATGCCGTCGCTTTCGGAGCCGTTTGCTTGGTCACCCAAGAACTTTTTGCGGAGATGTAACGCCATGGCCATCACCAAAAGACGGCTCTTGGATCAAGTCGAGTTAAACGATCACGAGAAGAAAAACCTTCAAATCCTCGACACCATTCGCAAGAAAGGTCCCATCGCGCGAGCCGAAATCTCGCGTCTCATCGGTCTCAATATCGTTACTGTCACCAGCTACGCCGATCAATACATCAAAAAAGGTGTGATCAAGGAAGTCGGAATCGACGTTTCCAGCGGCGGGAGAAAGCCGACCTTGGTGGATCTCAATCCGCAGGCAGTGTATCTCATGGGCGTGGGCCTCAACATCGTCGATATGATCGCCGTCATCTGCAATCTCAAAGGCGAAGTCATTTTTCGAATCAAAAAAGAGAGACCGCTTCAGTCGGGTGAGGCGCTCGTTCATTCGATGGTTAAACTCGTCGAAGAGCTTATCGCCGAATCCAAGGTTGATACGGGCAAGGTGCACGGAATCGGCATTGGCATTCCCGGTATTTTCAATCGCGACACCAGCTCGGTTCGTTGGCCGGTCGGTCTTTTAGGCGACGATCTTTCGATCACCGTATCTATCCACGGAATCTTTGAAGAAAAATTCGGGATTCCGACTTTTGTGGATAACGACGCAAACGCGGCTGTGTTTGGCGAGGAATGGTACGGTAAAGGATTGGGCGTTCAGCACGCCATTTATCTTTATTCAGGCAACGGGTGCGGATTCATGATTAATGGGCAAATTTTCCGCGGGGCCAATGGTTGCGCGGGGGAATGGCTTTTCGAAGAAGAGGATAATCCGCTTCCAGCTTTCGTCGAATCGTATAAGACAGGGGTCTGGAGCATCGATTTGGGGATGTCTTTACGCGCTCAGGCCAGTCAAAATGAGCATGCCGATTCCGAGATCTACAAGCCGGTCAAAGGGGATCTTAAAAAAATTACAATTTTAACGATCGTGAAGGCCGCCGAATCGGGCGATAAATATGCGCTGCAGCTGATTCAAGAGGCCGGACAAAGGCTGGGCCGGAAAGCGGCGTTTTTGGTCAATCTCTTCAATCCAGAAATCATCGTCATCGGCGGCGGCATCGAGATTTCAGGCGCCGTGTTTTTTGATGCGGTGAGAGAAACGGTCAGGCAGGCCGCCATACCGGAGGCCACAGACAAACTCCGAATCATCCCGTCAATGCTCGGAGAGAATGGCGTTCCGCTTGGCGCCGCGGCGCTGGTCGCACAAAACTACTTCATTAACGCCTAATTCATTAAGACGACGATATGGAAAACCGAAATTGTATTTATTGCGGTGCTGTTTTTTTACCAAATAAATACGCCCCAAAGCAAAAAGTTTGCTCGAACTCCGAGTGCCAGAAGAAGCGTCAGCTCGATAGCATGAAGCTGTGGCGCCAGAGGAACCCAAACTATTTTAAATACGACGAATCCAAGGGGCTGGCCTGGCTTGAAACCCAGCGCCGCCGCTCCAAGATTTGGCGCGAGAAGAATCCGGATAAGGTGCGTCTGTATCGGCAAAACCACGTCTCGGAGTATCGTGATTACATGCGGGAATACATGCGTCGTTACCGGGACAAAAAAAAGGTTACAACCCAACCCGGATCAGACAATCCACCTCTATCGAATAACACGCCTCTCAATCCATGATTTTTTTCTTGGCTGGATTGTCAACTACTTTCACTGATTTGGTTTACAATGCTTGAGCGTTTTTTTAAAATTCGCTCCGAAATCTTGTCTGGCGGGGATTTGTCCCGCGCCGATGCCGAATGGCTTGCCGAGGCGCCGGACGTTTTTGTTCCTTATATGGCGGCTCTCGGCAACGAAGTACGCGAACATTTTGTCGGAAAAAAATTCGAGGCGTGTGCGCTTTGTAACATTCAAAGCGGCCGCTGCTCGGAAGATTGCCGTTTTTGCGCTCAATCCGGGCACTATACGACGCCGGGACCCGAATATGGCCTGATTTCGGAAGAAGAAATTTTGAACCAGGCCAAGGCGGCGGAATCTCTGGGGGCGACGGAATTTTGTTTGGTTTCGAGCGGGCGAGGCTTCCCCGACGGCGACCGGTTCGACCGAATTGTGCGTACGCTCTCGAGAATTGGCCGCGAAACTTCAATGCGAGCCGATTGTTCTTTGGGTTTTTTGACGGATGAGCAAATGCGAAAACTGAAGACCGTCGGTGTTTTTCGAAACAATCATAACCTCGAAACGTCTGAGCGACATTTCGCATCCGTTTGCACGACCCATCGGTGGTCGGACCGACTTGAGCATGTCAAACGACTCGGACAAGAAGGGATCGAGCCGTGTTCCGGCGGGATCTTTGGGGTCGGGGAATCGCATGCCGATCGGTTGGATCTGGCGTACGCGCTTAAGTCCGCGGGCGCCCAGTGTGTGCCGATCAATATTCTCAATCCTCGACCCGGAACGCCGCTCGAGCATTCACAAGTGCCTTCTCCGATGGAAGTGATTCGTTTCGTGGCGATTTACAGGTTAATTTTCCCGAAGGCGACGATCAAGATTGCGGGCGGTCGGGAGACCAGCCTGCGAGAGCTGCAAGCCAGCGCCATGCAGGCCGGAGCGAACGGTTTGGTTCTCGGCAATTATTTGACGACGTCGGGGCGTAACGCCGCGACGGATCTTCAAATGATGCGAGATCTGGGTTTTGAAGTCAAAGCGCCTCTTTCTTCCGTATGATGTCGCCGGCGGGTCTTAGCCAGCTCGAACGCGATTTTACTTCTGATTTGTCGGGGCGGGCCGAGAAGGGTCTGCTGCGCGATCCGTACCTCGTCGAATCTCCCGCCGGACCAACGATCCGCATCGCTCGAAAGACGTATCTGAATTTTTCTTCCAACAACTATTTGGGCCTGGCCTCGCATTCGATCGTTTTGAACGCGGCCGCCAGAGCGCTGCGCCGATGGGGTGCGGGGAGCGGCGCGTCTCGTTTGGTTTCCGGCGGTCTTCGGGTGCACGAAGACCTCGAAAAGGCCATCGCCCGTTTTAAAGGCGAAGAATCGGCTGCCGTATTTTCTTCGGGTTATCTGGCCAACCTGGGCTGTGTCAGTCTTCTTGCCAGCGAGCAGGACGTCGTGATCGTCGATCGTTTTAATCATGCCAGCCTAATCGATGCGGCACGGTTGTCGGGTGCAAAGCTTTGGGTTTATCCTCACCTGGATCTCGACCGACTTGCGGAAATTCTCGATCGCGCCAAAGGATTTCGTCGCCGGATCGTTTTGACCGACGGATATTTTAGCATGGATGGCGATTTGGCCCCGCTCGATCGGTTGCTCGATTTATGCGAGAAAAAACAAGCGCTGTTGGCTGTCGATGAAGCGCATTCGACCGGTGTTTTTGGCGAAGGCGGCAGGGGCTTGACCCATCATTTCAATCTTGCGGGGAGGGTTCCAGCTGTCATCGGCACGCTGAGCAAAGCTCTGGGATCCGTCGGGGGATTCGTAGTGGGCGGAAAGCTTCTGCGGGCGTCCATTATCAACCGTGCAAAGCCCTTCATTTACACGACGGCCCCATGCCCCGCGGCTTCCGGAGCGGCGCTTTCGGCCCTTCGGATCATCGAGCAGCGTCCTTCACGAGTACGGGATTTATGGAAAAAGATCACTTTTGTGCGCAATGAGTTGCTGAAATTGGGTTTGGATTTGGGCCGCTCGCAAGGTCCGATTATTCCGATTGTCATTGGGGACACCCAGCGAACGCTGCGTCTGCGGGATGCTTTGTTAAAAGAGGGCATTTTCGCGCCTGCCATTCGACCTCCGACGGTTCCGGCCGGCACCGATCGCGTCCGGATTTCGGTTATCGCAAGCCATTCCTATGATCACTTGGCCCGTTTAGTCTCGGCGCTGAAGAAAGCGAAGGGAATATGAGACGTTCTTTATCGGCTCGGGAGCTCGAAAAGCTCGATAAGCGGTATGCGTGGCATCCTTTTACACAGATGAAAGATTGGCAAAAAGAAGAGGCGGTGGTCATCGAACGCGGAAAAGGAAACTATCTCATCGATTCTCGCGGGCGGCGTTATTTGGACGGAGTGTCCTCACTGTGGTGCAACGTACACGGTCACCGCGTCCCTCCGATCGATCGTGCCATAAAGAATCAACTGGCGCGTATCGCGCATACGACATTCCTTGGGCTTTCGCATCCGCAAGCCATAGAGCTTTCGCGCCGCCTTGTTTCGGTGGCGCCGCGCGGCCTGTCGCGCGTTTTTTATTCCGATTCGGGTGCGGCTGCCGTCGAAGTAGCGCTTAAAATAGCTTTCCAGTATTGGCAGCTTAAAGGACAAAAGAAAAAAAAGCTGTTTTTGAAACTTCGAAATGCCTATCACGGGGATACGCTCGGTTCCGTGAGCGTAGGGGGGATCGATTTGTTCCATCAGATTTTTGGGCCGCTTCTTTTTGAAACCGTCGCGGTCGACGCGCCCTATCGTTATCGCGATCGTTTTGAGGGCTCTGAGGACGGTTATGCCGTTTTTTGCGCCAAGAAAGTCGAGAAGGTGCTTCAAAAAAGACATTCAGAAATTGCCGCGTTGATTGTCGAGCCTTTGATGCAGGGGGCGGCGGGCATGCTGAGCCAGCCCAGAGGTTATTTATCGCGGCTTCGAAGACTGGCGTCCGATTACGGAACTCTTTTTATTGCCGATGAAGTCGCGACGGGCTTCGGTCGAACCGGGCGTTTGTTTGCGTGCGATCACGAGGGTGTGAAACCCGACATCCTGTGCGTGGCCAAAGGGATTACGGCGGGTTATCTGCCGCTTTCCGCAACGTTGGTCCGAAAGGAGATTTACCGGGTTTTCTTGGGGGAATTCGATGAATTCAAGGCGTTTTATCACGGTCATACCTATACCGCAAACCCTCTGGCTTGCGCGGCCGCAAACGCAAATCTGTCGCTTTTCTCGCGGCCGGGGTTTTGGCCGACCCTGAGGAAGAAAATCGTCTTATTTTCGAACGAACTCGAGAAGTTTAAGGGCCTGCCCTTTGTGGGGGATGTGCGTCAAATCGGGCTCATGGCCGGTATTGAGCTTGTGGCCGACACGCGGAAAAAAACAGAGTTTGCCGCCTCGAAACGGATAGGCCATCGCGTCATTCTCGAAGCCCGTAAAAAAGGCGTCATGTTGAGGCCCTTAGGCAACGTTATTGTTTTGATGCCGCCGCTGTCTATCACCGCGGCCGAAATCGGTCGCCTGGGACGTGTTGTGAGAGAGGCAATTTCGAACGTTCTCGAAAAAAAAGTTGCAATTTAAATTACTCACGAGTACTATATATTTTATAAAAGAAGTAATTGGTGCTTAAATCGCCCTAAAAAGATTGTCGAATAACGGAGGATAGCATGTTTAAAGCGCTCGCAATGACGGTGGTTGCGGCTATGGTTGTTCTGAGTTTCTCAGGGCTATCGTTTGCCGAAGATAAGACGGATGTCAACAAAGCAATTGATGTGGCGGCCAAGCTCCCGCCCGGGCAAATTTCGACGCTCGCGCAGATGAATCCGAAAATGGTGGCCACTCTGTCCAAGATGGATCGCAAGCAGATTGATACTGTGGCCAAAATGGACAATCGTGCGGTCAAGATGATGACACAGCTGTCGCCCACGGAAGTCCAGACGATCGCAAAAGTAAGCCAGACGGGCAGCTTTCAGACGCTGAATAAATTGAACGGCGACAGCATCACCAAGATCTCGAAGATGAGCCCCGAGAACATCAAGTCGTTGGCCGACATGAGCGCAGGCAAAAAGCCTACGGCTACGACCGCCACCAAGACATCCAAGAAGCGAGGGATGGGGTTCTAATCTAAGTCTAAAAAAGCCACTCGCAGACCTGCGGGT
>Ga0172375_10002118_pt1 | contig 31359 bp, 36 predicted proteins | sample LakKiv1m_FD_114537 | JGI IMG/M metagenome (GOLD analysis project Ga0172375, IMG submission 114537) | Freshwater microbial communities from Kabuno Bay, South-Kivu, Congo - kab_092012_11.1m | ecosystem: Environmental > Aquatic > Freshwater > Lake | place: Democratic Republic of the Congo... | reverse complement strand
TACTTCGCGCAACAGCATTACTATCTGTTCCGCTTTGAACCTTTTCCTTGCCATGTAAAACCCCCTTTCTATGAGCCTATAGTATAGCTTAAATACTGGCTCAGGTTAAGGGGGTCAGGTCACAAGAGTTTTATGTAACCTAATATTTTGCAGGTAGATACTATAAAATTAGACTAGAAACTACAAATGCAGATTATAACTTCTTACCATAAATATAAAGAGGAATATTTTTATGCAGTATATGTTTGAAATATGACCTTTTACCAACATGCAACAACTCAAAACCCTGAGCAGAGAAAAATTGGCCTGCCTCATCCGACATAGTAGCAAGATGTAGACCGAGGACTCCTTCTTGCTTCAAATACTTCAGATATGATGACATTAAGCTAGAGCCAATTCCTTTACTCCGGAATTTTTTACTTATATTAATATGCATAGTTGCCGGATATTCCTTAGAAAAATCAGCAAGAATGAATTCTCCTTTTAGCATACTTAAAAACATAGCACCAAACAAAGCTAAATTTTTTGATTTAAATAAAACTCCGCTTGCTAAAGCCTCCCGAAATAAATTAAATACAATTTTCTCTTGAATAACTCTTTCAGACATGGCTTTGTCTTTGGCACCCGTAAGACAGCCTACTACTCTCCCTTCAATTTCACAAACAAAAGATGATTGCGGCTCATAGTCTGTAAAATACAAAGTTAAAGAATCTGTAAGGGTCTTCTCGCCGTCAAAGAAAATTGACCCTGGCTCACCCATAAAAGCACAATCAAAAACTATTTTCCTAACCGCTTCCCTATCTCTTAATTCATATCTCCTTACCACCAATCCTCCTAGGGGACACCCATCCCGCTAAAGCTAAGGGTGTCCCTTTTTGGGGACACCCTCCCGATTAGCCTAATGGGTGTCCCTTTTTAAAATTCCCACTTTGCTCCGCCGGTAAAGGAAAAACCGGGCATAGGATAATCCCTCATAACCTGGTATGTCCTGTTTAACATATTATCTATCGAGGCAAAACAAGTAACCCCGGAGCTGAATTTCTTAGAAACATTAAGGCCTAAAACAAAAAACTGTTTAACTTTGATAGTATTTTCAGCATCATAATACCGCTTATCAGTAAACTGGCCTTTTAGCTCACAAATAAAACCATTTAATTCTTTATACTTCAGAGAAAAATCAATCTTATGCTTAGGCTGATAAACAAGATATTTATGAGTATCGTTATTCTTAGCCCTTAAATAAGTATACCCCAAATCTAACCCTAATTTATCATTAAATTTAATTTTGTTTTCAAACTCAATACCATCTATTACCGCTGAAGCAACATTAGTAGGAGTCCACATAGATCCGGTTGCATCCGGAGTCCAGTTAATCAACTGTTTATAATCACTCCTGTAATAAGTTAATCCGGTAGTTAAATACTTACAAACATCGGTTTCAAAACCAATTTCTTTAGTCCAGCCCTTCTCCGGTCTTAAATCTGGATTACCCTTGGTCCCGTCGCCTTGATCAGGCCAATAGAGATCGTTAAAAGTAGGAGCTCGGAATGACCTGCTCATTGAACCTAAAAATCTCAACTTATTATTAAATTCATAAAGAAAACTAAATGAAGGATTTATCTGGGTACCAAAATTTGAATAATCATCGACTCTCGCTCCAAAATCAAACTTAAGATGCTCATCAAATAAATCCAGCTTATTTTCTAAATAGGCAGCCCGCACAGTATATTCATGCTTGGCAGAAGTTGAACTATCATTAAGATTAGTCACATAGTTAAATCCGAATATGCCCTGATAAATCTCAAAAAGCTTCTTACTCAGTTGAAAATCATAACCTCTTACCCGGGTAGTATTGACATCTTTAGTATTTGCAGTCTCCCAGCTTGAGCCAGCGGTATTTTCAATAAACTCCAAACGTTCATAATTTTGAAAAACTCTAGCTGAGACCTGAGTTGTATCATCTAATCCAAAAGCCCAGCCTAAATCTTGATAATTCTTCAGATCTCTCTGTTTATCATCCAGGTCGGGAGAAGTAATTGGACCCGGAGTGCCCATTCGACTTCTGTAATAACCGGAATTAAAAGTCAATTTATTATTATCCGATATCTCATATTCAAACTTGGAATTAAAATCATTAGCATTAAATTCGGAATTAGGCCTGGAGCCTTCTGAACTTTGATATCCGCCGGAGACAAGATAACCAAATTTTGCAATTCTCGCTCCATGAGAAAACCGCTCATCATAAGTACGAAAAGTACCAAAACTGGAATATAGCTCTGTTTTTTGTTTTTCTTTAGGAGGATTCTTAGTAATAATATTGACCGTTCCGCCCATGGCTCCTGCGCCATAAAGACTTGAACCCGGGCCATGCATAACTTCAACTCTCTGAATATCGTCTAGGGGAATAGTACTTAAATCAGCTTGACCGTCTCGGGGACTATTGATCGGCCTTCCGTCAACCATTATCAGAACCTGAGCAGCGCTTGAACCACGCATCCTCACTGTTTTAGTTGCTCCAGCTGAACCATAATCACTGATATTAACCGAAGTAAGGTCAGTTAAAACTCCGGTTAAATCTGCGCCTTGAGTTCTCTCTATTTCTCCGGAACTAACTGAATCCACATTTCTGGTAACATCACCAGAATCTTCAGCAAATCTGGATGCGGTAATCACAATTTTATTCAAGTCAACATCATCGGCTGCCTGAACTTTTGCAGACATTAAAAGAACTAAGCCCGCTAAAACTAATACTTTATTTGCTAAACTCTTCATTTAAATACCCTTTCTCTTCATGCGAGAGTATCACACCGTAATAATTGGTCGACCGGACTCCTCAACTTTTTTTGAGCTTACCGTTGCGCGACAGTGCCTGGAATTAGACCAGGACTTCCTCCATTTATCAGGCTTTATCTCCTCTATGATTATTTATAATTTTTAATATCCAAGAACCAGTGCTTCCAGAAACCATCCCTTAAAACAGGCTCAGTTTCTGTTATTTCAATTGCTTTTTTAAAAATAGGCCCATCAACTACTATTGTATGAAATTCTCCTTTCTCCCCACAGGGGCATATGCCTCTTTTTTTTAATTCAACTACCAGCTCTTTATCCACATATCGGCCGAGAAACTCTTTCCCCATTATGTCAGCCTTACAACTGACAATAATTGTCTTAAATCCTGCTGCAATAAATTCATTTACAATATTTTCTGGATCGTTATTCCAGAGAGGCTCCAAAGCATTAATTTTTAAATCCCCACAAACACGCTTAATCCAATTTTCATGCTCTAATAAATATATATCTCCGAAAACCATTGTACCGATCTCCTTACCTCTTAGTTGACTGACTGCAGTTTTAAACTCTTCCTCGTATTTTTGCATATCCGGGCTAACTTCATATTGTACTAAAGGTATTCCTATTAAATCTGCCTGATACTTTAACAGCTTTGACTCTAAACCATGAAAACAGCCCCGTTTAGACCCTTGAGAAACAAAATTAAGGAGATGCTTTATTTTATACCCCTGCTGCATAGCCTTATAACAAGCCAAACAGCTATCCTTACCCCCGCTCCACGATGATATTGCTGCAAAATTATCCATTAATCCTCCGTATCGGGGACACCCATCCGGCTGAAGCTAAGCCTGCCTGCCGGCAGGCAGGGGTGTCCCTTTTTGGGGACACCCTCCCGATTAGCTGAATGGGTGTCCCTATTTGAATAGGCAAAAGAGAGACAAAATAATAAGCTCGTTTAATTCTATGGTTGCGCCTAAAGTGTCACCAGTTATGCCATCAATCTTTCTCGCGCTAGCCTTACCGATTAGATAAGTTGAACCGGCAATAACTGCCAGCATCAATAAACCTTTTGCTCCCCCGTAAACAAATACAAGTATTAAAACCACAATTACAGAAACTAAAAAGATCTTTAAATTCAGGCCTTGGATAAACAACTTAGCTTTTCCTTCCTGTCGGGCATAAGGAAATAAATACATCATCATAACCACAGACCATCTGCTAATAATACACATTAAAATTAAAACAATCGGTTTCACTGACCCTGCAATCGAAGATAGCAAGCCGATTTTTAAGAGTATGCAACTAATCAAAGTCAAAACGCCCATAACTCCGATGTGCGGATCACGCATAATCTCAAGCATTTCTTGCTTACCCCTTCCGCTAAGATAAGCATCAGCCGTATCAGATAAACCATCTAAGTGCATACCGCCCGTTAGAATAATCAAAGCAATCACTAAGAATACACTTGTAACTAATACAGAAAAACCCAGGTTAAATAACAAATAATAAAGACTAAATAACAAAAATCCGAGTAACAAACCCACTACCGGAAAATAAACAAGAGCCCAGGAAACTTTCTCTTCACTAAACTCCTTTATCTTAATCGGAAGAACAGTTAAGAACTGCACAGCCAATAGAAAACTTATCATTTTTTCTCCTCTGAAACATTAGCGCTCTTAAAAGTAGCCATCTGGTTTAGAATCTTAATAGCAGCATCGGCTAAACCAATACCTAAGGCCCCTCCCGTACCCTCGCCAAGCCTTAAATCTAAATCCAATAACGGCTTTAACCCAATATGTTCTAAAATAATCTTATGCCCACCTTCCTGAGATTTGTGAGCCGCAATCATATAATCCTTTACTTTAGGTTCAAGCTTAAAAGCAACTAAAGCAGCAGAACCGGATATAAATCCATCAATAACCACTGGTACCTTTCTGGCAGCAGCAGCTAAAATTATTCCGGCTAGGCCCGCAATTTCAAATCCTCCGACTTTAGACAAGACATCTATAGGATTTTTCAGATCAGGTTTATTAACTAAAAGAGATCTCTTAATAACCTCAATTTTATTCTTTAACCCTGAATCATTTAATCCAGCGCCCCGCCCAGTGATATCTTCAACTAAACTCCCGGTAAAAACAGCAGTAATTGCACTTGCGGATGTAGTATTACCTATCCCCATCTCTCCGGTTCCTACAATATCCAAGCCACGCTTAAACTCTTTTTCAAATAAATCAATACCTGCGCACACTCCTTCTATTGCTTCATCCCTAGTCATCGCCGAACCCCTTGCCATATTCTTTGTCCCATAGTTTATTTTTTTAACATATAGCTTAGGGTCAGATTTAAGATCAACAGCTACACCCATATCCGCAACCACCACTCTTGCGCCCACATGCTTAGCCAAAACATTTATACCTGCCCCGCCGTTTAAAAAGTTATAAACCATCTGAGCAGTAACTTCTTTAGGGTATGCGCTAACCCCTTCATCAGTGACCCCATGATCTGCAGCTAAAGTAAAAATAACTTTATTTTTTAATTCAAAAACCTCTCTTCCTGCAATCCCGCAGATTTGCTTAGCCATCTCCTCTAATCTGCCTAAGCTGCCTAAAGGCTTGGTCAAATTATCCAACCTCTCCTGCGTCTTCTTTACAATAACCTGATCAATCCCAGAAATATTCTTAATTATCTTTTCTATCCTCTTCACTTAATCCTCCAATGATTACTTAGTCTTTAACCTTTAATCTTCATTGGTATTCCTGCAACAATAAAAAATACTTCATCAGAACTACTGGCAACTAACTGATTCACTCTGCCGGCAATATCGCGAAATTCTCTACCCAGTTTATTTGTCGGAACTAAACCTAAGCCAACATCATTAGAAACCATAATAACTCTTATCTCCTTCTTATTTATAGCCAATAGCAACTCTTCCATCTTCTTAATAATCTTAGCCTGGCTCTTACCAGATAAAACTAAATTTGAAACCAAAAGCGTGAGACAGTCAATAAGAACACAATCAAAACGGCTATCCAGCTTCTTTAGAACTTTAACCAAATCCTGGGGCTCCTCAAAAGTCTCCCAATGCTTAGGACGGGCCTCTTTATGCAACTTGATACGCTCCCGCATCTCTTTATCCAAACCAACGCAAGTAGCAATAAAAGCAACTTTCTTATATTTACTAGCCAGCTTTAAAGCATAAGTACTCTTACCGCTACGCGCTCCCCCTAAAATCAAAGTTACCTTATTCATCATTAACCTCAAACCTATCTTTTATCAAAGGCCCTTACCTTAAACCTATTATTTTTATACTCAACAACAGTAACGCTCGCCGGATGAGGCACATAACTCCAGAATTTCTTGCTTTTTAATATGCTACTCACAAATATAGCAATTACCCCGCCGTGGCAGACCAGCGCAACAGTCTTTCCGCAACTATCCGCCAAAATATCCTTAACTACACAAATAATTCTTTTTCTAAAAGCCTGCATGGTCTCTGCCTGAGGAATACGCCCTTTATAAGGATCGCTCAACCACTCTTTATAGGCTTTAGGGTATTTCTTCATTATTTGGTCGTGATTCAACCCTTCAATCGAGCCGAAATTTATCTCTCTTAAATCTCCTACCTTGCAAAATTTCCTATTTCCAAAGATGATGTTTTTGGTCTGCAGGGCGCGTTTTCGGTCACTGCAATAAATACTATCGAAACAAACATCTTTAAGACTTTCGGCCAGTTTCCTTGCCTGAGCAATTCCCTTTTTACTTAAATTAATATCCTTATATCCGCAGTAACGACCGGACATATTCCATTCTGTTATACCATGCCGGATTAAATAAAGCTTAGTCATCATCTCTTATCCCCCGGGACTAAAATCACATTTGGCTTAGCTGTCACCGGATTATTATTTACCAAAACTATTGTTTTATAAACTGCCTCAATATTCTGATAAGTCAAAACTTCCTGCGGCGAGCCCTCTTTAAAAATATTACCCTTATCCAACAAAGCAATCCGATTAGAATATGCGCTGGCTAAGTTTAAATCATGAAGAATCATTACAATTGTAAGGTTGCTCTCAGTGTTAAGCTTCTTTAATAAATCCAAAATTTGCACCTGATGGCCGATATCCAAATGAGATGTCGGTTCATCAAGAAACAAAAGTTCAGGCTCCTGGGTAAGGGCCCGGGCTATAACTACCCGCTGGCGTTCCCCTGCGCTTAACTCATCAATACGCTTATCTTTTAAGTTCAAAGTATCAGTAAGATGAAGCTTGTCCAGAGCAATATCAATATCTTTTTTACTCTCAAATTGCAATCTCTTCAAGTGCGGTATTCTGCCCATCAAAACCAGCTCCATAACCGTAAAAGAAAACCCCGTTGCGATATCCTGAGAGACAAAAGCTACTTTGCGGCAGAATTCCTTTAAATGCATTTTTGTAATATTCTCATCATTATAAGAAATCTCTCCGCTTCTTAAGACTAAAGTCCTGCTAGCTAAACGTAAAAGCGTTGTCTTTCCGGAGCCATTCGGCCCAATAATAACCAGGAAATCTCCCTTACTTACATCAAGAGATAAACCCTTAATCACGTCTCCCTGGTAATATCCGCCAAACAGATTTCTTATCTTCAGTAAAGTACTCATTAAATTCTTCTTCCTTTTTTCAAGAGGATAATAAATACCGGAGCGCCAATTATGGCAGTAATTACTCCGATAGGAATTTCAATGGGAGAAAAAATTGTACGCGACATAAGATCGCAAAGGACTACAAAGATTGAAGCAGCTAAACAGGTTGTAGGAATGAGCACTTTATGATTTGGGCCGACAATTAAACGCATCGTATGCGGCACAATTAAACCTACAAACCCGATTATCCCGCAAATACAAATTAAACTGGCAGTAATTAAGGCGGTAATCAAAATCAAAATCTTTTTTATATTCTGCGTTTCTATTCCTAAATGCATCGCCTCTTCTTCTCCCATACTGATAGCATTAAGATCTTGCGCAAACAAATAAATTGCGCATATTCCTAACACAACAGGTACGCTAACCAAAAGCAACAACTTATAATCATAAACCTGCAAACTACCCCATAGCCACCAGTTCATCTCATGCATTGCTTCGTTTCCAAAAAGAGAGACTAAGAATACTATTACCGAAGAAAAAGCAACTGAAATAATAACGCCGGATAGAATTAATGATTTATCCGCAATTAAACCCCGCTCCCTGGCTAAATTATAAACTATTATAATGCTTATCAAAGCGCCTAAGAATGCTGCCAATGGCATATAGATCCGGGATATGCCGATTATAACGGCAATTACTGCTGCTAGGCCTGCGCCGCTAGAAGTTCCCAATAAATACGGCTCAGCCAAAGGATTTCTTAATATTGCCTGCAGGGCGATTCCTGAAACCGCTAAGCCGCTTCCTACTAGAATTGCTGCCACAATACGCAACAAACGTAAATTAAAAATAGTTTGATTATTTTTAAGCAAAAGATCGGCCAAAGGAATATTCACCGCGCCTTTAATCAAGGCGAGTGCCACCGCAAGACCAAGTAAAAGAAAAAGAATAATTAACCTGCGTTTTAAATGCCTAATCATAATTTATGGATACAACTTTTTATAAAGCTCGCTTAAACCCTTTGTAATTCTGGGTCCAGGCCTAAGCAGGATGTCGGGGTTAATATCATTAAATACCCGCCCGCTCTTTACAGCATCAATTTTCCCCCAGCCGAATCGTTGTTTTACTAATTTTAACGGCAACTCTTTATCCATATAAGCAAGAATAATACATTGCGGATTAAGGCTGATTACCTTCTCAGCGCTAAAATTACTGTAGGGGCGGATTAAGTCGTGGGCAATGTTAATTCCTCCGGCCAATGTAATTAATTCATCGACAAAAGAACCTTTTGCCGCAGTCATTAAGGGTTCATACCAAATCTCTATAAATACTTTGACCCTCTTATCCGGAGGAATATTTTTCACTTTAGAAGAAACTCCCTCAATCTCACTCCTCATCTGCTCAATTAAAGCAGCAGCCTCAGAATTACGATTAGTTATTTCTCCTATCTCCTTGATCGTAACAAATAACTCCGCAAAACTGCTAGGATCAGCAACATAAACATTAAGATTAAGTCGTTTAAGTTCAGATATAACCGGGGCCTGCTCTAATCCGGTACAAAATATATAATCCGGCTTTAAGGATATTATCTTCTCCATGTTGGGCCTGCTAAAATCTCCGACTTTATCCTTAGTCTTCGCTTGAATTGGATAATTACAAAATGAACTTACACCTACAATCTCTTTATCTAAACCCAAAGCAAAAAGTATCTCCGTGGTCGATGGAGCAAGGCTGATATAGCGTGGCCCTGCGTAAACCAAGCTTACTAAAAAAGTAACAAAAATAAATGTAAGTATTAAGCTCTTCATAAGCCCCCTACACACAATCTAATTGGAAAGATTGGTGTGCCGCCTTCTGCGGCAAACAATAAGCCCGACCTAGTACAATTCCGTACTTGGATCGGGCTTCACCCTGATAATATTATGGCCCATTCCTCGAGGCGTTACTTTATATAGGCAGGTCTTCTGGCTCCCGGATCAAACTATTCATCATGCCTTCCCACCATAAAAATACGGTAGTGGCTCTTATGACTTTCGTCCCCGGTTACAGCGGCGGGACCGCATCCGATTAAGCACCCTATGGCTTTGGCTATCTGAGGCCAAACCATGGGCTTCTGCCCTACGGATTTCCCTTAACCTATATTTCAATTCTACTTGATTATTTAACTACTTTTTCAACAAATTGTCAACCTATTTAAACCATAAAAACTTAGCAATTTGCTTTCTTACGTTTTGAATTCTTCCAAAGCTCTGTTATCACAGGTAACAATGAAATAAACATCATAGCAAATATTACAATCATGAAATTATCTTTTACAATCGGAACATTGCCAAAAAAATATCCTGCCAATACAAAAACAAAAACCCATAATATGCCCCCAACCACATTATAAACTAAAAATTTAAGATAGCTCATCTTACCGATACCCGCGACAAAAGGCGCAAAGGTGCGTACTATAGGAACAAACCTAGCCAAGATAATTGTCTTACCCCCATGTCTCTCATAAAATTTATGCGTCCTATCAACATGCTCTCTTTTGAAAAAACGATGATCTCCTTTGGCTAATAACCTCTCCCCGAAGAGTTTACCGAATGCATAATTAACTGAATCTCCAATTATAGCAGCACTAATTAAAATTATGAAAATCCAGGTAAGATTAAAAAAACCTACCGCAGAAAATGCTCCTAATACAAATAAAAGTGAATCTCCCGGAAGAAAAGGAGTGACCACTAACCCTGTCTCGCAGAAAATAATAAGAAAAAGTAAGAGATAAGTCCAATTGCCAAAACTTTTAATAAGTACATCTAGATGTCTATCAATATGAAGAATAAACTCTATTATGCTTTTGATAAGCTCCATTTTATCCTCTCTTAAAAACTATATAAATCCAATTAAGTAATTAATTTCTTTTCAGGATGAATAACAGAAACAACAACAGATGCTAATAATATAGAAAAAATTATTCCCAGAGAAATAGTAATGGGTATCTTGTATACTCCAACCAGCAGCATTTTGACGCCTACAAAAACCAAAATTACGCAAAGCCCATAGTTAAGATAGCGGAAATATTTCATAATACCGGCTAAAGCAAAATAAAGCGCGCGTAGACCTAGAATTGCAAAAACATTTGATGTATAGACAATGAACGGTTTACGGGTTATAGCTAATACAGCAGGAATAGAATCAACCGCAAATACCACATCAGTAGTTTCAATAATCAAAAGGACTACAAATAACTGAGTAGCAAACCATTTTCCAGATAACTTGGCAAAAAAATTGCCTTCTCCGTAATCATTGGTTACCGGCATAATATAATGGAAGAAACGCAAAACAGGATTCTTCTCAGGATGAATTGTCTTATCTTTTACAAAAGCCATCTTTATACCGCTGATTATTAATAAAGCCCCGAATATATAAATAATCCAATGAAATTTATTTATTAATGTAATTCCCCCGGATATAAAAACAGCGCGCATAATAAGAGCCCCCAGAATACCCCAGAAAAGAACCACATGCTGATATTTATTTGGAACTTTAAAATAAGTAAAGATCAGCAAAAAAACAAAGAGATTATCTACACTTAAAGATTTCTCTAATAGATAGCCTGTTAAAAACTCTAAAGCTAGCTGCCTGCCTCCCCAAATAAAGATTCCGAAGTTAAAAGCTAAAGCTAGGCCAATCCATACCCCGCTCCAGATAAGCGCTTCTTTAATCCTAATTTCATGTCTCTTACGGTTAAAGATTAAAAGATCAACCGCAAGCATAAATAAAATAAAACAAATAAAGCCTACCCATAATAAAAGCTTCATCTTGGCCTCAAATTAGGAATATTCTTTGAAGTTGATAAACGATATCCGAAATAAATTGTAATTAGGCTAATAAACAAAACTATACTCCAGAGCTCTAAAACTTTTACTCGCGTTGATAAAACCTTATAAACTCCTAAGAGTCCAAATAATATAAAAAGAGAAGCAGAAATCCATTTTATACTCCTCTCCGGGATATGCTTATGCATTATAACCCCGATACCTATCCCAATTGCATCAGCTATAAGCATAGCCAGAGTTGTCCCCATTAGGACAGCAAACATATTCTTATATTCAACAGCAAGACTTATTGTTGCTAGTTGAGTCTTATCCCCCATTTCAACCAGAAAGAAAGCAATGCCTACTGTAAGAACCGGACCAAATCGCGATACTCTCTTTTCTCCACCTTCAAATTTATCTCCGCGAATAGTCCATAGACCAAAAACAATGAAGGAAATAGCTGCTAAAAATGAAATTACGTCCAGGGGGATAATAGTAGTAAGGAAATGCCCGACTCCTACAGCAAGTGAGTTATTTAAGAGTGTGGCAAGGAAAACTCCGAATAATACTTTATAAACGCTGTACTTAGTCGCAAAAGCCATCGCCAAGAGCTGGGTCTTATCACCCATCTCAGCCAAAAGCACTAATATAAACGATGCGATAAAAGCCGCCACTAAAACTTACTCCGTAAATTCTTTTAATGTAAAATTACAAAATTAAGCAAAGTACCAACAATAACGCTCACCGAAATCATAATCAGAGTTGCTTTAGCTAAACCCTTAAACCCTAGCTCTTTCCATAAAACTGTAAAAGTAGCAATACAGGGAAAGGAAATCGCTAATAAAGTTGTGGCAATAAACAATTGTTTAACCGAAAGTGACAAAGGCATAAGCATGCCCACAGCAACATCCTTCCTAAAGAAACCGATAACCAACGCTACTATTGAAGCATCCGGTAATCCGAATAAACCGTTTATTATCGGAGCAAATATTCCGGTAACCAGATCAAAAGCCTTAAAATACAAAAGGATATTAATAATCATAACACCCAAAAGGACGACCGGTACTGCTTCAATTAGAAAGCCTTTAATACGGTAAAATAGCTTCTTTCCCAACATAAATATTGGAGGAAATCTGTAAGGAGGAATCTCCAGAAGAAATTCAGGACTGAATCCTTTTATTGCGCGGTTTAGAATTAAGCCTATTATTAGAATTAAAGAAAACAACACTAGATACATTCCTGCTACATAAAAACCGCCAAATTTACCCAACAGGCCAAAGATCATCGCCTGTAAAGGAACGCAAGGCACACCGATAGAAATCAAGGTAGCAGCAATAAATCTCTCTCTTTTAGATTCTAATACCCTGGTTGATAAAATCCCGGGAACATTGCATCCAAAACCCAAAAGCATTGGGATTATAGCATAACCGTGTAAACCTAAACGATGCAAAAGATTATCTAATAATATAGCCAGGCGAGGCAAGTAACCAATATCCTCTAAAAGGCTAAGTATTAAATAAAAGGATACTACGTACGGAAGGACCATACCAAACTCTATATAAGGAGCAGTAGTTAAAACACCTAAAGATTGTTTAAAATCAATCTTTCCGTTAATCAAATCACCGATTAATAAATGAAACCAAAAACCCTTCTCCTGCCAATGAAAAGTCAATTTTTCTAAAAGCGGCTGATAAAAATTGAAGAAAATTGGGTCGGTTATTTTAGCAATTATTCCCTCTCCTATAAAACGCACTATCTTAAAAGAAATATAAATTACACCAGCTCCGATTAGGACTCCGGCTACAGGACGCACTGATGCATCTTCCAGGACTTCTCGTAGAGTATGATGCCTATGCTCTAATCTTTGGACTTGCTCAATAATCCGGCCGATCTCCTTCCAGCGCTCATCATGACTCAATTTAACTCTTGAAACAGGCGCTACTTCTTTGATCTTTTCAATTAATAATTTAATTCCTGAGCCAGTTATTGCGCAAGTCGGTATCACCGGAACTTTTAGAATATCCCCCAACTTTTTAGCATCAAGAAATACTCCCTTATGGCCTGCTTCATCGCACATATTCAAACAGATTATTACAGGATACCCATCTTCAATTAGCTGAAGAGTGAGAAGAAGATTTCTCTCTAAATTAGTCGAATCTAAAATATTAACTACCGCGATTTCGCCTTTAGCGTTATCTTTTAATAAAGATACCGCCACTTCTTCTGCCGCTGATGTTGACTCTAGTGAATAGGTGCCCGGTAAATCGACAACCTCAATTTTTGCTTCTCCTAGCTGCAGATATCCCTTACTAATCTCTACAGTTGTGCCGGGATAATTTGAAGAGGCTACATGCACTCCGGTAAGGCGCGAGAATACAACACTTTTACCTACATTAGGATTACCAATAAGATATATCTTCTTTATCATTGAACCTCTAGGGTAACCTTTAAAGCTATACTATGGCCTAAAGCAAGAATAGTCCTGCCAACTTTAATCACAACCGGGCCTCTTAAGCCGATATGGCTAAGCTTAGTAACTTCTTTCCCGATATGCACACCCATATGCATAAGCTTATTCTGTAAATTTACCCCCCCTAGAATTTCTACAACCTTCCCCTTGTGGTTTGCTTTCATTCCTGCTAAAGATATCTTCTTCATCTATCGCAATCTCCAATAACCAATAATACTCTCTAAAACTATTTGATTAGTTTAGCAGATTATTCATTCTCAGGCAATATAATTCAAAAGAAAAAGCCCTTATATAAAATACAAAAGGGCTTAAATGGTTAACTATAACTTCAACACAATCAATACATCACAATTCCTTTAGAATTCATTTCTCTAACGGATTCATTTGACGGATATTTACCTGTTCGAGTAATACCGGCAGCAGACTCTTCGCCCTCTTCGCTACTACTGTAACCTCCGCTTGACGAAGAAGAAGTCATGCCAACAACAGAAACATCATTTGATGCATAATTAATCTCGTCTTTCTTGATGACTCCAGGGACAGCAGTCTCTATCTTCGGGGCAGACTTAATCAAAGTAATAGCATCTTTAAAAAATTCAACTGGCTCGGTACTCTGAGTTATTACTTGCAGTTGCTCTGCCTCAGTCTTAATCTTATTAGGTACTAACTGATTAGTCTCTCTAACTTTCTTACTATTATAAACAGAGAAGAATATAATTACCGCCAAAATTGCTATAATTATATATAACATCTTATTACTCATATATTAGTTCACCTCCTCCCATGATAATGTAATATAATCCCCAGTAGTAGGCATAAAGGGCGGAGGCGAATTAACTAAGCGAGAGTCGTAATCATATTGCTTAGAATACCCAGTTATCTTTTGACCAGTAGCAGCATTAAAAGTACCTACCGGACCCCTTTCCTTCTGAATGATCCCGCCATAAACGTTTAAGTTACCCTTCGGTAAACCGCTATCCCAATTGTCAAGATAAAAAGATGTATTTAGTGCCATTAAACAAGCATTTATAGTTAAATTTGTAGAAGCATTACTAGGTATCACTATATCTCTTTCAGCGATGACCCCCAAGGTATCAGTTGAACTAGGATTCACTGCCGGATTAGATGCGTAAATTATATTACCTGCTATATTCACATCACTACTCGCGCCTACAGTAAGCCTGCCATTTAAGGTGCCCGATATGGTGAGATTACCATTATTTACAAAAAGTGCTCCGTTTACAGGCAAAGGCATATTTTTATTATTCCATTTCGGACTCTTTTTGTTATTTGTAACATTCATAGTGCCATTATTATTCAACACAACAGTAGTATTACCCGTAAGATAAATCCCGGAACTAGAAGCAGCAGACCTCAAAGACAACGCTGTATTAGGCATTGTAGACTGATCTGCTCCAAAAACAAATCCAGACTGAAAATCAGGGTTATCATAAGGAGGATTAGTAGTTTGGCTTAGATTTACATTATTGCCGTTATTAAAGAACCTGATATAATCATCCACTGAACGCACTTCACCTTCAAATACAGGATTTCCGTAAATATTATAGTGAGCATTAGTATGTGTCGGCCCATTTAAATGGTCCTGAGACCAGAACCATACATTTGTACCATTAAATGTTTCTCGGTCAGTATACCAGATATATCGCGCATAATTATCCACTTGGACATAATTTCTTAAAACACGGCTCATATTCCCAGAGGTACCGGTAGAAGTTATCATATACCTACGTATAGATGAAGACCCGCCCACAATCCCAAGATCAGTAATCACAACATTGTAACTTCCGCCGAGGTTCTGAGTTGTACCCCAAGGATTAGTACGATTACCGATAGGGGGAGCACCTTGAGCCCTTAGCCAAACAATAGCATGATCAAGCCCGGCATCCGCAGCGTTAAATGCCTGAGTTTGGCGACGAAAAATATTTGCTGCGTTATTCTGGCTAACGCTTTGATTGACAAAAACCGCAGTAAAAATAAGTAGAACTGATATTGACAAATAAACAGCTACAAATGCAAAACCCCTACGACTTTTTAATCCAATCAGCATATTATTCATCTTTAGTTTCTCATTCTTACTATCAACTGTCCTGTCTGCGTAGCTATTTCACCTGTACCAGAAGCCTTTTGCCCGGTAATATTTATTATAATAAGATCTTGAGGAAGAGCTGGATTTCTGGTCCTTGAAAATTGCAAGTTACTAATACCCCGAGCCAACACCCGGGGTGTACCAGAAGAATCAGATCTTATTATTTCATTGCTCCCGTTTAACGAATAAACAATATTGCCAGACCATTCTATTATCCCGTTTGAATCTAAAATCGTGGAATCAGCATCAGCACTATCCAGTGGTATCTTAAAAGTAATGGTAGTCCTGGCCTCACCAAAAGGAACACTTTGCTCTGCCGGTCTAGTCTCCCTTAGCTCTCTCTCCATAGCCATGAATCCCCGAATCATCTCCTTACGTAACTCTGACTGGACATCTCCCTTAAACCAAGAACTACGTCCGACATTTAAAACAGCAAATGAAGCTATTATTAATATACTAATTACTACTGTAGAGATAAGAACTTCTATAACAGTATAACCCCTAGCATTCTTCATCTGTTTACCACCTGCGTCTGTAATGGCAAAGTAAGCGTATTATTCCCCTGAGGCCATGATATACTTACCGTAACATTAAAAAACTCAGAGTTAATACTATCATCGATATCAACTAATCCAATGCTGGAAGGTATATCATTAACTGTAAAAGTCATCCCATCAAAATCATCTATTATTTGAGGAAAAGGAGTGCTGCGAATCTCTTCAATTACTCCCTGGCCGGCGTTAGTAGCAGCATTTAAATTCTTAGAGGTAGTAATTAGATAAAGACAGGTAAGATATGTAGCTATAATCCCACAAAGAACAAACGCCATTATAGCCGTTGCTAGGAGCGCTTCTACAATCGTAAATCCACTATTTGACTTTAATTTTGTTTTCATTTTGATTCTAAGGATAGCCCTTACCCTCTCTAATCAAAGTTTACCACAATTAAATCAAAAATCAAACCTGCTCTTAGCTTACTCCTGCACATGATGATCTAAATGTACATGAGGGTGGATATGCGTTTTATCTTTGTGTCGATGCGCATGAATATGCACAAGATTATTTTCTGCTAAAAGCTGGGTATCGTTTAATATCAGCCCAGCCGGGCCATGTTTTACGATGCTTCTATTGCGGCCAAACACATAAACAGTATCGGCAATCTCCTCAACAATATGCAAATCATGAGTAGAAGTAATAATGGTTTTACCCTCAGTATTAGCCTGAATCAATAAATCCATAATATGACGCGTGGTCATGGGGTCAAGGCCAGCGGTAGGCTCATCCAAAAGCAAGATATCCGGATTAATAATTAAAGACGAAGCAATAGCAACTTTGCGCTTCTCTCCAATACTAAGCTGATGCGGAGATCTCTCCAAGAGAGGACCGATATTTAAAATAGCTATAAGTTCATCAAAATACTTCTGTATTTCTTTTTTTCCAAGGCCCAGTTGCAAAGGACCAAAAAGGATATCCTCTCTTACTGTCGGGGAGAATAATTGCACATCCGGGTTCTGAAAGACCAACCCTACAGTCCTCCTAAAACTTTTAGCAAAACTCTCTTCATTAAAATTATTTTCCTGAAGCTCCCTCCCCTGAAATTTTATGCTTCCTTTATCCGCAAAAATAAGAGCATCCAGCAAATGCAGTAAAGTTGATTTTCCCGAACCATTTGCTCCGATAATCGCTAATTTTTCCCCCTGCTCAATACTAAAATTTAACGCAGATAAAGCCGGAAACTTTCCTAGATAAGAAAAATAAATATCTTTTAACTCAAAAATTACTTTACTCATATTTTATTTATATAAAGCATGATAACTAAGAAAATTATGACTGTTGATAAATATACCCAATCCTTAAGCTTAGTTTTAAAATCTTCTAATACAACCGGCTCACCTTTATAACCACGAGCAAGCATAGCAGAATAAACCTGTCCGCTTAAATCATGCGAGCGCTGCCAAAGATGCCCGATATTCCAAGCAACAACCTTCTGCCCTTTACTATAATGCATAACTCCTTGGGTACGGCTGCGAATAGCTAGATAAGTATCTTCAATTATTCCTACAAATAAGTAGATGTAGCGGTAACACATGCCAACAGTTAAGACAAAAACCTGCGGGATCTTAAAAAAACGTAAAGCTCCTAAGAGCTGCGTATGAGGAGTAGTCAAACTTAAAACAACAGCAAAAGAAACACTAATTAAAACGCGTAAAACAAATAAGACCCCTGCCTGTAAGCCCTCGCGGGTAACTGTTAAATTAAGATGTGCTAACTTTAGAGTTAATAACGCCTCCCCTGCAGAGATAAAACTAAAAATTGCCGGAATAGCAATAAATAAAGAGAAAATCGGTATAAAAATCCAGCTCCTCTTTAAAAAATAACCAAGGTTAATCTTGGATATAACCACTAAAAGAAGACAAAAGAAATAGAGAAGAACTAAAAGTTCATACTTTTTTAAAAAAATAGCGCTAGTAAAAAGAAGCACAAAAGAAACTACTTTCATACGAGGATCAAGTTTCTGGAGGAATCCGTTTTTTAAAGAATACTCTTCGGCGAATACAGAATCCCTTAAAAAAGCTAATGCACCTATTAAGGACCGACTAATAAAGTTATTCTTCATTACAGAAGTGCAGCAGAATAATCAGCTGCCGAATATGAGCTACGTACGTAAGGAGCGCTTTTTACATACAAAAATCCACGCGCTAAAGCCTCATCTTTATATTTCTGGAAAACATCTGGATTTAAATACTCCCGAACAGGAATATGACTATTGCTAGGAGGAAGGTATTGCCCAATACTTAAAAAAGAACAACCGGTTTCTAAAAGATTGTCAAACACCGCATAAACCTCTTCTTCCTTTTCTCCCAAGCCAAGCATAATCCCTGACTTAAGGCGGATGCCTGGAGCAATCTTCTTAAGTATATGCAAGACTTCTAGGGATCTTTTATAAGATGAACCTCCGGGACGCACTTCCGCATACAAACGCGGGACTGTCTCAATATTATGAGCAATAATATCGGGCCCAGCGCTAACAAGCAAACGTAAAGATACTTCATTAGCGCCAAAATCCGGGATAAGCGTTTCAATTGTAAGTTTCTTATCCAGCCTGCGTAATGTGCTAACTGTCTCTGCAAATGCCTGGGCACCGCCATCAATTAAATCATCTCTTGTAACACTGGTAATTACAACATGCCTTAAGCCCAATTTCTTTACGGCTTCAGCAATACGTTTTGGCTCATCCGGATCAAGCGGCAAGGGTTGGCCTTTTGCCACACCGCAAAAACGGCAACCTCGGGTACAAATAGAACCAAGAATTATAAAAGTAGCCTGACGTTTAGCAAAGCACTCTCCCATGTTTGGACAAAGAGCTTCTTGGCAAACTGTATTTATATGCATAGAGCTAAGCAGAGTTTTTACTTCTACGCAATCAGCTAAGGAGATCTTCTTATTAAGCCAGGCAGGTTTCATGCGAATCTATCTTCTCCTCAATAAAATTAATATCAAAAACACGGGCAAATGCTGCAATAAGTTTATCCTCAAGATATTTCTTATCCGGCATCTTTAATAATTCATCAGACAGCGTAGTCACGCCTGAAGATATATCTTTAGGCAAAGACGATACGTAACGGCGCATCAGCTCCCAATCAATACTTAAAGGAATAGAGCCATGTTGAAATACCGCCGTTCTCTTTCGCTTCTGGGCATTACCCCCGATTTTTTTGCCGTTAATAACAATATCGTATTTCTCATGCGAAGCGCTGCACAATTGATGCGGTATAGACTTACTCTTGAAATCTTCAGATTCAAGCGCAAAATAAGCTTTTAATCCTAATGATTCATAAAAAGAAACAAGAAATGAACAAATCTGGCGATAAGAAACAAAAACATTGTTATCCTCCCCTATATCAGCTTTTGAACAAGAGAGGCTATAGGTTATCTCATTATTATGGAATAGAATTCCTCCGCCGGTTATCCTCTGGGCGATACTGATACCATCCTGAATACAACGAACTAAATCAATTTCGCCTTCAGCCTGTTGAGAAGTGCCATAAGTAAAAGACGGCCCCTGCCAGCTATAGATACGAAAAACTCCAATACCATCTTCTAAATAACGGGAGAATATCTTCTCATCCAGAATCATATTATCAACAGCATTGCCCGGATGGGAACGTATAAGTTTAAATGTTTTCATTAATTTTATTTTTTCTGCCAACGCAAATTTGGCTGGCGGGCGGCTCTTGTTTCATCAAGCCGCTTAATCGGCATAGTAAGCGGAGCTGAATGAAGCGCTTCAGGATTTGTTTTAGCAAGATTCGCTGCTTCAATCATGACTTCAATAAAAGCATCAAGCGTCTCTTTACTTTCAGTCTCCGTAGGCTCAATCATCATCGCTTCTTTAACAATAAGCGGGAAATAAATTGTTGGAGGATGGAATCCCTTATCAATAAGATATTTGGCAATATCTAGAGCATGAACCCCGTTTTCTAACTGCAAGGATGCAGAAAGAACGCATTCATGCATACAAATCTTATCATAAGCTATTTTGTAATATTTCTTTAGTCGACTTAAACAGTAATTCGCACTTAATACCGCATTTTCACTTGCTTCAATAAGCCCGGATCTGCCCAATGCCAATATATAAGCATAAGCTTTTAAGATTACTGCAAAGTTTCCATAAAAAGGAGCAATGTAACCAATGGACTTATTCCTATGGTAATCTAAAGCAAATGTCCCGTCTGGACGCTTAATGACGCGAGAAATCGGAAGAAAATCTGCCAATTTCTGACAAACACCTACCGGACCGGCGCCAGGCCCTCCGCCTCCATGAGGAGTAGCAAAAGTCTTATGCAAGTTAAGGTGAATAACATCAAAACCGATATCTCCCGGCCTGCATTTACCCATTATGGCATTAAGATTCGCTCCGTCATAATACATAAGAGCGCCTACCTTATGAGCAAGCTCAGCAATCTTTTTTATTTTAGGATTGAAGAGTCCGAGTGTATCCGGACAAGTAAGCATAACAGCCGCAGTCTCTTTATTTAAAGCTTTTTTATAAGCGTCCATATCCAGATAACCATCTTTATCAGTAGGGATAACTACTACATCATATCCTGCAATAGCAGCGCTGGCCGGATTAGTACCATGCGATGAATCAGGGACAATAACGTGCTTTCTAGGTGATGAATTACTTTTATGATAAGCAGCAATAAGCATGACGCCGGTTAACTCACCGTGAGCTCCGGCAAGGGGCTGAGTAGTAAATGCAGCCATACCGGTAATTTCACTAAGTAACTCTTCCATATGATATAAAACTTCTAAAGACCCCTGAGTAAGCATGCCTCCTCCGGATAGCTGCGGGATAAGCGGATGCAGATCCGAAAAACCTTCTAAAGAGGCAATCTTTTCGGTAAATTTAGGATTATATTTCATAGTACAAGAACCTAAAGGATAAAAATTAGTATCAACTGAAAAATTAAGACGGGATAAATTAGAGAAATGCCGCACGACATCCAGTTCAGATACCTCAGGCAATCCTGCTTCTTTCTTGCGGCAATATTTATCAGGTAGGCAAGAGGCTTTTGGAACATCTGTCAGTGGCAACTGAAATCCCCTGCGGCCTGGACGGCTCTTCTCAAAGATTAATTGCATAGCTCTGCCTCCAGACATTTAGCGAAACTAACAATCTCTTCTTTCGTTCGCTTTTCAGTAACCGCAACAAGAAGATAATTATCCAACCCCTTATAAAATCTACCTAATGGGAAACCGCAGGCAAAACCCTTATTAATCATACGACCGACTAATTCATCGGCATTCATAGGTAATTCCACAGTAAATTCATTAAATGTCGGAGAACTCTTCTTAACCTTAACTCCCGGAATTTTATCTAATAAACTCTTAGCAAATTCCGCCTTCTGATAATTTAGCTCTGCTAATTCCTTCATTCCGGTTTTTCCTAAAAGTGAAGAATAAATTACGGCCCTCAAGGCACACAGTGCTTCATTAGAACAAATATTAGAAGTTGCTTTCTCCCTGCGGATATGCTGCTCCCGCGCCTGCAGAGTCAAAACGAATCCGCGTCTATTGTCTTTATCTACAGTCTCCCCGACAATTCTACCGGGCATCTGTCGCATATGCTCTTTCTTCACGGCCATAAAACCCAAATATGGGCCGCCGAATGATAAAGGAATCCCTAAGCTCTGGCCCTCTCCGGTTGCAATATCAAAACCCATCTCACCCGGACTCTTAAGCAACCCCAAAGAAATCGGATACACTGAAGCTATGGCTAATGCGCCTTTACTATGCACACATTCGACAATATCCGAGAAATCATCAACCGCGCCAAAAAAGTTCGGATTCTGCACAATCACTGCCGCAGTTTTATCATCGATATTTTTATAGACATCGGCACGGCAACTCTGGCCATGTATAACCGGCGTCTCTACAAACTCGATTGCCAGATTAGACGTATAGGTATAAAGCATCGTTCGATAAATTAAGCTAACCCCGCTATCAACAATAATCTTCTTTCTTCCGGTAAGGCGCACGGCCATCATCGCTGCTTCATAAAGCGCTGTTCCGCCGTCATAGAGTGAAGCATTAGAAACTTCAAGGCCCGTTAATTCACAAATTACACTCTGATATTCATAAATTGACTGTAACCAGCCCTGTGAACACTCGGGCTGATAAGGTGTATAAGCAGTATAAAACTCCGAGCGTGATGCCAAAGCATCTACTGCCGCCGGAATATAATGATCGTAAAAACCTCCCCCGACAAAATTCTTCAGGCAGGTTGCATTCTTATGCGCCAGAAGTTTTAAGTGTTCAATAACTTCAAACTCAGACTTTCCTTCGGGAATATTAAATGACTTAGGCCTAAGGCTTTCAGGGATTGCCTTAAAAAGCTCACCCACGGAATTTACTCCGATAGCCTTAAGCATCTCCTTCTTTTCTAATTCTGTATGCGGGACAAAGTTCATTTAGTTAATCCTTCTGCATATTCTTTGTATTGGGCTGCAGTCATAAGCTTGCCCTTCTCTTGAAGATTAGCGATTTTAATCACAGCAAACCATCCAGATTCATAAGGAGATTTATTGACCAGTTCCGGATTAGTAGTCAATTCAGAATTAACTTTAAGAACTTCCCCCGAAAGCGGGGCATAAACATCCGAAGCAGCTTTCACTGACTCTACAGTTGCGCAAAACTCAGACTGCTTAAGCGCTGAGCCAATCTTTGGTAAATCAATAAAGGTAATATCTCCAAGTGAAGATTGCGCAAAATCAGTAATCCCCATTGTCGCTTTATCTTGGTCAATCTTAGCCCATTCATGATCTTTAGTATAAAATAAATTATCCGGTATAAGCATTAGTTATCTCCTTAGATTTTACACTACCAGTTTTATAAAAAGGTTTTTTCACAACTTTTGCAGAAATTGAAACTGCTGCTTCAGTAAGTTTAATCTCTTCACCAAGCGCAACTTCCCCTGAAACATACCCCATTCCGATACCAAAACCAAGGCTGGGAGAAAATGATCCGCTGGTTACTTTTCCGATATCCTTATCTTTGTAAACTATACGATAATTATGACGGGGAGATCTACGGGAATCAGCGGCAAAAGAAATTAACTTATTTCTAATTCCGCCTTGCTTTTGTTTTAGCAGTGCGGATTTCCCGATGAATTCCTTATTCCAATCAATAAAAAACTCCAAACCTGCTTCTAAGGGTGTGGTATTTTGGTCTATATCCTGACCATAGAGGCTATATCCTATCTCAAGACGCAAAGTATCCCGAGCACCCAAACCAACCGGCTTGACCCTTTTATCCAGAAGTATCTTATCCCACAATTGCGCAATCTTCTTGTTAGGCATATATAATTCATAACCTAACTCACCCGTATAACCGGTTCGACTAATAATAATCTTCTCGCCCAGCAGATTAAAATAGTCAAAATTATAATACTTTAACTTAATATCACTTCCCAATAAATCACTTACTACTTTTCCTGACTCCGGGCCTTGCACATCAAGCTTACCCAGAGAAGCTGAAACATTTTCCAGGCGTGTTGCACTATTTAAATGTTTACGCATATGCGCTTCATCATTGCTAGTTGTAGCGGCATTCACTACTAGCATCCATTTGGCTTCGGCAACCCTATAAACCACCAGATCATCAATAATACCACCCTGCTCATTAAGCATAAAGCCGTAACGGCAGGACTTAACCGGCATAGTTGTAAGATTAACTGTTACTAAATCACCCAAATTACTCTTGGCTAAATCTGCTTCAATGCTAAATTCTCCCATATGACAAATATCAAAGAGCCCGGCATTAGTGCGGGTCCAGTTGTGTTCATCAATAATACCGCTATATTGTATAGGCATTAACCAGCCGCCAAAAGGCGCCAGCTTTGCCCCTAGCTCTTTGTGTTTATCTATAAGAGGAGTGGTTACAAGATTTGTATTATCTTCCATGTTATTTTAAGCTTTCTAATTTGGGAAATGCTTTTTTTTACGGGGAATAATTTTATATATTTATATCAGAAATAGCCCTATCTGTCAAACATTGTTAGGGACACCCATTCGCTTAATCGGGAGGGTGTCCCTTTTAGGGGACACCCTTAGCTTTAGCTGGATGGGTGTCCCCAAAACTAATCTATCTCAATCGACTGAACGACGAATTCATCAGCATTCTCTATGAGAAAATCCCCGCAATCGCATTGCGGACAGGCAGCAACCGGTTTAGAAATCTTTGTAGACGAACCGCATTTATTGCATTTGATAACAGCTCTCTCTGTTGATATATTTAGAGAAACATTTTTTATTTGTTCTTTTTCATTAAGAATTTCAAATGCGCTACGCAAACTCTCCGGGCTTACATGAGTAAACGGACCTAATTTAATATTAACTTTAATCTGTTTAGGAACAATACCCTTCGAGATTTCTTTTTTTAACAGAGTTATAATCCTACCAGCAAACATAACATCGTGCATTCAAACCTCCTAAAACACCATACCGGAAACCTGTATCAACACACCAGCAAATATACTTATTCCGATTAAAAGCGCAATTATGAAAAGTGTGTCTTTAATATTCTTATTCTCCTTAATAAGCACCAACATACCTAACCCTGCCCCAGCACTCAAACCTGCTACCAATGAACCGAAACTAATTGTTCCCTGAACAAAGAGTCCGGCTAAAAGAACCGAGGCAAAACAGTTCGGGATTAGTCCGATTAGAGAAGCTAAGAAAGGCTGGAATAAAGTCCCGTTAAGAAGCGCTCCGGCAATCCTCTCCTCCCCCACTTTTGCCACTACAAGATTTAATACCAAAGAAAAAATAAGTAAGAAAAAGAATACCTTTGCTGTATGCAACAATGGGTGAATAAGTAAAGATTTTATTTTAGTTCGCTTTTCATCTACCCCGTGGGCACAACACCCTTCGTGTCCCTTAATGGCATCCTCACAAGAAGCAACAGTCGCCTCTTTACTAACATCTGGCTTAGCAACATGTTTAAGTTTAATTATAAAATCAACAGTCACTCCGGCAATCACGGCAATAATAACTTTAATAACTATAAGATCAGCAACCATATGCGCTTTGCCGGGTATCGATAATAGTATTGGAACAGCCTCATCCGAAGTAGATAAAAATACCGAAAGAAGTGTTCCTACCGATATAATTCTTTTAACGTAAAGAGCGCTGGCAACCACCGAAAAACCGCACTGCGGGATACAGCCGAAAAAAGCGCCCAAAAGAGGCCCATACTTATTAAGATGAGTAAGCAAAAAACCCATCCGGTTACCATAACGATATTCGAAAAAGGAAACCAAAAAATAAACTCCTGCTAATAACGGCAGGAGCCTTATAGTATCAACCAATGCATCCATAAATAAATCCATTTGCCACCATCTCCTTTTATTGATTATATAAAAAGCAGGGCTTTATAGCAAGGAATATCATATTAAACTCTATCACTCTTTCTTAGATAATAATCTTCCTATACCTATTACCAACAAAACAATCAAACTAATTCCTAAAATAGCGGATATCACATAGGCAAAACTCAAACGTGTTAAACTCTCTCCTTCCCACCCCTTAAAAGCATAATCAGGCATAGGAGCGCTCCATAAACTGGAAAGTTTTTCTAAACCCTTGGGTATATAACCAACCAAACCCTTAATTTCCCCGGAACTCCATTCGCCCCAGGCTGCACCTGCCTTAAAATGATCAGGGAGCAGAAGCCCCAACGGAGAAAGAAGAATCAATACCCCTAACCCTATCCAAAGTTTAGTAATGATTTTCATTATTTTTTTATACTGTTATTAAGAAGCTCCGGAGATGTTTTTATCAGATACTTTATCACCAAAGCAGTTACTATCGCCTCAACCCAACCAAAAACAAAAAGATGCTCTCCCAACATAACCGGTAAGGCAACATTTAAACCATAAGGACAATACAAGGCCTGGCCTCCTGCAGTTTTATGCAAAAGAGGCTGTATACCAAATTCAAATCCAGTAAATCCTGCAGCTATATTAAGCGCTATATATCCGGCAACACCTGCGGCAATTACTCTTCTACTAGAGTTTACAGGAGTATTAAAACTAACCGCTTTATAAATATAATATCCGGTAAAAGGAAGCAGGAAAGCCATATTAAAACAATTTGCGCCTAAGGCTGTAATCCCGCCGTCTCCAAACAATAAAGCTTGAATTACTAATGCCACAGTAATAGCAATACATGCAGCCCAGGGCCCCAGGAGTATCGCTACTATTACTCCGCCAACAGCATGCCCGGTTGTTCCGCAGGGTATCGGCACGTTAAACATCATAATCACAAAACTAAATGCCGCCCCAATTGCTAATATCGGCACTTGTTTTACTTTTAAGGTTTTCTTAACAATTCTTGAAGCAGCGAACCAAATCGGCAACATCAAAGCAAAAAGTGCGCCGCATGTTGGCGGCCCTAAATATCCGTCAGGTATATGCATACTCTCCCTTAAAGCAAAAACTTCTGCAAAAAATTAAATAAATACCCGGTAAATATAATCCCCAAGGTAGTTATTGTAAAGAATATAGCGATTAATCTTAAATTCATCACTCTGCGTAACATTATTGCCTCTGGCAGACTCAGAGCAGAAACTGCCATCATAAAAGACAATGCAGTCCCCAAAGGGAATCCTTTTTGGAATAAAGCCACGGCAATCGGAACAATTGCAGCACAACTTCCGTACATAGGCACACCTATAAGCGTAGCTAGAGGAACACTAAAGATCCCTGTTTTGCTTATTACGCTTTGAATAAACTCCTGAGGAATAGCATTGTGGATTATCGCTCCTAACCCTACACCAAATAAAATCCATAACCAAAGCTTTTTAACAATTGAACTGGCCTCGTTTATTCCAAATGATAAACGGCTCTTGAAGTCCTTGTGTATAACATCCGAAAAAGAATGATCATCCTGATTAATCAAATCTTTCACTAAGTATTTATCCAGCTTCATCTTACCTAAGAGAAGCCCACAAACAACTCCGATTGCAATACCGCTTAATATGTAAAGCGCCGTAATTTTAAACCCGAAGAATCCAATCATTAAAACCACAAGGTATTCATTAACTAAGGGCGAGGTAATAAGAAAAGAAAAAGTAACCCCTAAAGGAATCCCTGCCTCTAGAAAACTTATAAACAAGGGTATTGATGAACAAGAGCAGAAAGGTGTTATTGCTCCAAAAATAGAAGCCAGTAAATTTGCAAATCCTTTTTGCGCAGCTAACCACTTCTTTGCTTTTGTAACCGACAAATACGACCTTAAGACACCGATAATAGAAATAAGGAAGAATAAAAGAAGCAGGATTTTGATTGAATCATAAATAAAGAAATTCAACGTCCCTGCCCATTTTGACTGCGGGTCTAATTTAAGCAAGGAATAGGTTAACCAGTCTACACTTAATTGCAGCATGATTTACCGCCTGATTTATCGCTACTCTTACAGCAGCAAGAGCTTGATTTCGCTTTTTCTTCCATTTTTTTATCTAACCTATCTAATATTCGAGAAAAAAATCCCTTTGCCGGCTTACTCTCCTGATTTTTATCTTTCATTACTATCTCCTTTTTTAGTCCTCGGTTTCACGCACCCTTGATCTCAGGAGCTTCTTAGTCCCATGGCGCTTTTTTGCTTCCAACATTTTTATTTTAGACCTGAGGCTCCTCTTACGCTTCTGCCGGCGAATCTTTTCAATCCTTTTTCGCTCTTGTGAATGTCTTCCCAAAATTAAGTTCTCAATTTTTTTAAGTAAAATCTCCCTGGCCCGATATCGATTTTGAGATTGAGAACGCTCCTCCTGGCATTTAACTTCGAGTCCGGTAGGAATATGACGCAAGTAAACACAAGTAGAGACTTTATTAACGTTTTGGCCTCCGGGTCCGCGGGAATGGATGAATCTCTCAACAATATCTTCTTGCCGTACGCCCAATCGCTTCATTAAGGCCTGTTGTGAACTTTCTTTCACTAAACCTGCCATGAATTAATCCTTCCAGCGAAAATGAACATAAACCCTTCCCCATCCTTTATCTGTCTTTTCCAGGCGCGAATATAGCTTGCGGATATCCTTCTTATTTAAGAAATTTAAGATACGCTTCTTGACATCTTCGGCAGCTTCACCATAAGCAATTTCAACAAGCCTTGCGCGGTTATCCACTGCTTCTTGAATAATCCTGGCAAGCTGCTCATCCAAATCCGGGATCACCGGATATACATTTAATTTTAATTTCATCGTAATATTTACTCAGTCAAATTATTCTATCACCAGGCGGGATTTAAATCAAGGTAACTTGCGGGATAATAACTAATTTTTTCCGATAAGTTCAGTTATTTTTTTTAATAAAACCTCTGATTCAAAAGGCTTAGTAACATATGCATCTGCTCCGACTTCTTCCCCCAGCTTCTTATCAGCTTCCTGTGCGCGCGCAGTAAACATAATTATCGGTATGTTCTTATACTTTTCATCAAATTTAAGCATACGACACACCTTATAACCGTCAAGCTTAGGAAGCATGAGATCCAAAACAATCAAATCCGGCTTCAATGAACGTGCTTTATCCAAGCCATCCTGGCCATCATAGGCAGTAAGAACTTCATAATCATTTGCTTCTAACCTTATTGAAAGTAATTCAACAAGGGCTACCTCATCGTCAACAACAAGTATTTTCTTTTTATTCATAATCTCTCCGTATAATCTTAGCCTAACCTAGCTTTATTAATTAATTCTTCGTAGTTACTACCCGCTTCAGGATAAGTAGATGTACCGAAATTTAGCTTTAAATCTTTATTCAAACCCAGGCTTTCAAGATAACTCCTTAAAGCCTGCTCAATCCTACCCTGGACAATAAGGGCATTATTCTTATTACAATCATATAAGATTATAATAAACTCAGACGAATACTTTAAAACCAAATCTCTGCTTCTATATAATTGCGACTGTACTATATTCCCTAATTTTGACAATAAATCATCTGTAATAATTGACTTTATTTTATCAGAATAATTAAGAGATACAACAATTATAGAGAAATTAGAACCGGATTTTATTGCATCGTTAATAGCATCATCAATAGCCTCTCTGGCATTTTGATCCCCGGAATATTTAGGAAGAGTAAAAATAAAACTTGATCCCTTAGCCGCTTCACTTTCTACCCAAATGCTCCCCCTATGTAATTCAACCAACCCCTTAGCAATGGACAGCCCTAAACCTGTTCCTTTCTCGCCGGGTCCGGAAGCGCGGCCAAACTGTTGAAACTTATTAAATACTTTAGGCAAATCCTCTGCAGAGATACCGACACCCGTATCTCTAACTATAAACTCTACTTCATTCTCCTTTTCAACTAAAGAGACATTAATAGAACCTTTTTCTGTAAATTTAATTGCGTTGTTAATAAGATTAGTAAAAATCTGGATTACTCTTTCCTCATCAATATAAAGATCCAACGCTTTGATATCATTAATATCAGCCTTAAGGTCCAAACCTTTCTCATCTGCTTTTTTCTTGAAAAGGAAAACAACATTGTTAATTAAATCCGCCATATTAACTATCTTCTTCTTTAACTCGATTCGGCCTGATTCAATTTTAGAAATATCTAATAAACTATTGATAATCCTGGCCAGGCGGTCAATATTATTCTTAGCATTAGTAAGAATCTTATCCTGCTTATTATTAATACCTCCGACTACCTTATCCAAAACCAAGCTGATTCCTTCTTTGGTTATGGCAAGCGGCGTACGCAACTCATGAGAAACCATAGCAACAAAATCAGATTTTAATTGGTCCAATTTCTCCAGTTCAATATTTTTCTTTTCCAAATCACGCTGATATAATTTTATCTGCGAGATATCTCTGGCAATATGGATAGCCCCAACAAACTCGCCATTTTCCTTAAAAATAGGGGAAGTAGTTATCAATAATGTCATACCCAAACCTGGATCATCAACCTCTTCAGTATGTATCCTCTGATCCATGCAAGTTGCTTTAAAAGGACAATTCGGCCATGGAATATTTAAATGATGCACTACTTCATAGCATTTCTTACCAATCATATCCTCGGGCTTAAGTTTAAGAGCTACAAAACAAGCCTTATTAGCCTTAAGAATAGTAAAATCTTTATCCAGAATAAAAACTAAATCTGATATAGAATCAAAGGTTCGCTGCCATTCAACGCTAGCAGCTTTCAAATCTTCTATTACTTTCTTACGCTCTGTAATATCTTCTTTAACAGCAATAAAATTAGTAATTACACCCTCACTATTACGTATCGGAGATATAGATACCCCTTCCCAATAAAGCTCTCCGCTCTTTTTCTTATTATGTAGTTCTCCCCGCCACTCCTTACCTGAAGTAATTGTATCCCACAGATTCTGATAAAACCCGAGTGAATGTTCACCTGATTTTAAAACACGCGGATTTTGCCCCTTAACTTCATCAAAAGAATAGCCAGTGAGCTGAATAAACTTAGGGTTTACATACTGAATATTTCCTTTTAAATCTGTAATAACTACACAAGCCGGACTCTGTTCAACAGCGATAGAGAGCCCGCGCAGCTCTTTTTCTATTTTATTCCGAGCAGTAACATCACGAAAAACTAAAACCACTCCCATAAATTCTTTGCTATTTGTATCCTTAATCGGTGCAGCGCTATCATCGATTGCGCGCCTATTCCCATCTCTTGATATTAATATAGTATGATTAGCCAAATTAACTATCTGGCCATTGCTTAAAACCTTTAAAACAGGATTCTCTACTTTTTCGTCCGTATCTTCTTTTCTAATAATAAATACATCATCGATTGGCTTACCTAGAGCCTCAGAGCCTAACCAACCGGTTAATTGTTGAGCTACAGGATTAATAAAAGTTACCTTTGCTTCTGGATCAACAGTAATTACTGCATCCCCGATACTCTTTAAGGTAGTAGAAAACCATGCTTCGCTTTTTCTTAAAGCTTGTTCAGCCCGCTTCTGTTCGCTAATATCGCGCACAGTTGCCTGTATTAAAGTCTTCCCGCCAATATCCATTCTTGAAAGTAACACGGTTGC
>Ga0172375_10002117_pt1 | contig 31368 bp, 27 predicted proteins | sample LakKiv1m_FD_114537 | JGI IMG/M metagenome (GOLD analysis project Ga0172375, IMG submission 114537) | Freshwater microbial communities from Kabuno Bay, South-Kivu, Congo - kab_092012_11.1m | ecosystem: Environmental > Aquatic > Freshwater > Lake | place: Democratic Republic of the Congo... | reverse complement strand
GTGACGACAATGTCTGTTCCAAGGGACGGAAAGGGACTACCGTGACACGAGAGAAGCCTGGCGTCAGTCCGGCCATTTTCTCGAATCACCTCATGGGTTCCACAGTCTTTCTCAACTTGGAAGACATCGCTCTTGATTTACCGGAGCTTACCGAAGAGGTAGTGCCGGTAGAAATGGATAGTGATTTGGCTGCGGCTTACGATGAACTGGAGCATAAGGTTGGGAGCGCTATGAGGGAAATGCTGGTCAGAGGCTCTCGCAAACTGCTCGGAACGTATCTAAATAGTTTGCTTTGCTATCCGGATCGTCCTTTCCAAAATGAACCGATAATCTATCCTGGAACGGACAGGATCATTACACAGCCCGTCGCACTACCGGAGGACCGGGTCTATGGCAAGGAGCGGCATCTGCTGGACATTGTTCGTCAGGAGCTTTCAGAAGGCCGACGCTGTTTTGTTTATTGCGTGTACACGAATACGAGGGACATTACGGTTAGGCTCAAAGATATCTTGGCCAGGAATGGTATCCGGGCTGAGATTCTCCGCTCGCAGGTCAAGCCGGAGCTGAGGGAGGAGTGGCTCCGTGAAAAGGTGCAGCAGGACATTCAGGTTATCATAGGTAACCCGATCCTGGTACAAACGGGATTGGATCTGTTGGACTTCCCCACTATTATATTCTATCAGACGGGGTACTCGATCTTCACTCTGAGGCAGGCGTCTCGTCGCTCATGGCGTATAGGCCAAGACAAGCCCGTGAGAATACATTACCTTCACTATCGAAGGACCATGCAGGAGCGGGCTCTTGAGCTTGTGGGGAAGAAGCTCTCAGCCTCTTTGGCTATTGAGGGCAAGCTCACCGATGATGGTCTTGTTTCGATGTGTGCTGGCGATGACATGACTCTGTTGCTGGCCAAGGCATTGGTGGAAGGCAGAGCTATTCAGGGTGCCGAGTCAGTGTGGCGTACTCTGAATCAGAGGGGACAAAAGCCAAGAAATGGGAACGTCATGCCTTTTGCTCGCAAGACTTGGCCATTGGAGCTTCTGGAGGAGCGTTCGGGCCAGTTCAGGGAAGATTCCTTGGACATGATGGCGCACGCGCTTTGATTCTCTGATTGCCCGAACAATGAACAAGTTCGCCTCTGGATGTACCGCAGTACTATATCTGCGGTTTTCTTTTTCCCGCACCTCCCATGATGACTGAGTAGCTTCGGAGCACAGAATACGATGGTTTTGCCCATTCTTCACTTCAGAAATAACGTTTTCGTTATTTTTCCAGACCGCTTTCGGCCATCAACGAAAACAGTCAGTTACGGCCAGAGAATCCTATCCTTAGTGTCTGGTGCTGCCGGGTTTGAATTGGTAGGGTTCAGATGCCGTGCAGGCAAAGACCTAGCCTTGACGGCCTCCAATTACAGGAACAGCTTCAAACTGGATGAAGAGTGGCAGGACGCAGTCGCACTCAGTTGACTGTAGGATCTCATCTTTTGCTCTTACCTTGGACAAAGAACGTAACCATGGCACACCCCTCCGCGAGCCCGGCAGCGATCAGTTGTGGTTGTGATGCATTGCCTTTCTCGTCCCACCACGGTACCGCCCTCACAGCAAATGCAGCATTGGTTCCCATAGCTCCCGTCCCAAGGATCTGCTTGAGCCATGACGTCGGCAGGGACCAGAATGGTCAATGCTGCCACGATGATGGCCAGGATCGTTTCCATAGGGGACTCCTTTTCGCAGATGGCATAACCACGCAAGCATAGTCTCCTGGTTCGCTGCAACGGAGAACCCTTTTCTTGGAGTGTGATCGGAATGACGGTATGGTTCTAGCATGGCCGACTATCTGACGGGTTGATCTATATCTCCATATCTTGTCCCTTTGTCAAGTTCAGTCTTCTTTCTCTATACTGATTTACTCGATCAATCATTCATGCAGAATCTTTCCATTCCGTGCGTCTATCAGGAAAACTTCCCCGGTTTGCATATCTTTCACTTTGGCTTTTTCCATGCCCATAAGCGACTTTTTCGGAATTTTGATAGGTCCCCCTGTATGGGGATTGATGACAACCAGGAATATATCGCTTTCCTTTGCAAGAGCGGTTTTTGTGAAGTGTATGTCCAGCGTCAACCCACCCACGACGCTCACATTGCCCATTACTCTGAAGTAGGCTATTTCATAGGCAGAGCCTTTCGCGTTGAGATCCTCATCGATGCTCTTCGCAATCTCCGCAGCAGAAGAGGCAAAGTTCTTGACTTTGCCCAGGATATCGAACTGGCCTGGTTTTCTAATTTGGCCTACAATGTTCCCAAGGAACCCTTTCTGTCCATTCATTTCGGGCTTGCCATCCATTAACGCAACCTCCTTTCAGGAGAAATACACGAGACCTGCGTGCGCTCCTACACCTCTTCAACTACGTCAAAATCCCCGTCGCCATCGATGTCGAGGCCGACCGCGTCCACGCGGCCATCTTGGTCAGCGTCGATAGACACCAGGTCCATTACTCCATCGCCGGTGACGTCAATGGCTACAGCATCGACAATGCCGTCAGCGTTCAAATCTATGACAGCCGCGTCGATAACGCCATCTTGATTGAAGTCGACCGCGACCCCCTCGATGACCCCGTCTTGATCCACATCCACCGCGATGGAGTCTATGATGCCGTCTCGATTGGTATCGAGCAAAATGCCATCGATTATGCCATCACGGTTCGCGTCAACGGCCGCAACCACCGGCACGTCCCCCATGGCCATCACTTCAGACATAGTAGCAGGACCCTTTGCCATTGCACCTTACCTCCTTTCTTCACTGATATTGCATGGATCGGAATCACCCAAGGTGCTGACCAAACCGTCGTTGATCAGCATTCTCTCGCTCTCATTTTACGGCTTGAATAAATCCTTTCGTCGCTTCAGCTCCGTTTCGTTGCGATTCGGCTCCCACGCGTTTCTCTGCTGCGACCTCGGCCTGCAACAGCTCACGCTCCTTAACGTCATATTCAGACTGCTCTCCTAAGCTGATTTCATATCGGGACCCCCGTCCCCTCTGGATTCAGTGGTGGACATAGCGGGCGAATCTATACAAGGAGGTCAAGAGCGCACGATGGATACGTCGCTAGACATCTTTCTTGTTCCTCTCCTTCGATTGACAAGATCATCAAATTTTTCGGACGCGGGTTTTGTCCCGCCCTCCTTATCTTTGTAAAACTTGTACGGATCTGCTTTCATGAATTCCCATGCTGCTCTCTGTGCTCTAGCCGTTTTCTTGTATTGATCCAGCAGGGCGATTTGCTCGCGGTTCCGCTTGTCTATAGTCTCCGGCCAATGGACATTACGTCGAGCGATCTCCAATTCCTGGCGTACCGCCTTCAATTCGGATAGGGCTCTGGGCTTGTCATGGGCCAAAAAGTCCAGGTCCTCTTCTGCCTGCATGCACGCCTTCTTTAGTTCCACCAGGGCCTTTTTATTTTCGTCCTTTGCGGTCTGCCACTCCTGTATCTTCCCTTCCCATTTCTGGATTTTGACGAGGGCCTGCTCGCCCGCCTGACGATGGAATGATCCCCGTTGCGAATCATCAAGATACGCCGTGGCAGCCCCATTAGCGATTTTAGCGTTTTCTTCGATATGCAGTTGCGTCTGCAGGATCTGGTCATCCAACGCAGCGAGAAACTTGAATCTCTCTGCACATGCATTGGTCAGCTGTTGGATTAGCTTTTTCTTGTCTTGAATCGCTGCATCGTATCTCATGTCAGCGACAAACAAGCTGACACGAAAAGAAACCCACCCAAAAAATCGCCCAATCATCGTGAACATTGTCGCACCTCCGACGAGTTCTAACGGGAGGCATCCACGCAGACAAATCCCCCTCTAGTCACAAACAAGTAGCGACCAAAGCAAAACCGTCATCACGTCACGTTTGTTCGGCGCTTTCGCCGCTAGTTTGGCATCTTATCACAAATTCAGACAGCTGTCTGTAGATTTTCAGTCTGCGGCCGGTCATTCATTCGCTATGACCAGCCAGACCAACAGCCTGCCGGATCATTCTGATATTGCGAGGATATTCGGTGAAGTCCTTCAGGAACTCCGCCGGAAGCGCGGACTGTCCCAGGAAGAATTCGGCTTTGAGTGTGAATTGCACCGAACGTATATCAGCCTGTTGGAGCGAGGAAAGAGAATTCCATCCTTGACGACCATCATCCAGTTGGCGACCGCCTTGAAAGTCCCTCCGTCCGAAATTGTGCGGCATGTTGAGTCCCGTATGGGATGGCCAACCGAGGGAGTCTTAGACTAACATGCCGTATTGGTGCAGGCGGCGGAGAAGGGATGTTCCGTCTAAGCCGAGACGCTCTTTATGGATGGCTGCCTGGGAATTATTGTGAAAGAAAGCGAGATCTCATAAAGTGGAGAGAATCTAGAACCGTATTTCAGAATGAATGTGGAAAGGAATTTTCAGCAACCGTGAACTGTCAAAACCCAGGAAAAGTCTGCGACGGCTTATGGCATTTAGGACGACCCGAATCCGGAGTATATCTGCTGGAAGGGCGAAATGGATCAATGATTATCAGCGGCGGCATGAGCTATCTCGTGCCTGATATTCTGCATCAGTTCGATGAATTCGGACTCGACGAAGGCAAAATCCAAGGAATAATAATCCTTCACGCCCATTTTGACCACATCGGAATTGTACCGTTCTTTCGCAGAAGGAATCCATGCCTCAAAATATATGCCTCGGCACGGGCATGGCAAATCTTAAGTGAACCGAAGAATGTCGACACCATCAACCAATTCAGCGGCCGACTCACCGAGCGCATGAAAGTTCACGTGCCATATGCGCCGGATCAGCTGGATTGGCCGGTAGGACCGTCCGGAGAAACAATTTCCGAAGGCGACGTAATCGACCTCGGCGATACGGAAATCCAGATTTTTGAGACTCCTGGGCATTCTTCCTGCTCAATCTCCGCTTATGTTCCTCGGATCAGGGCGCTTTTCCCTTCAGACGGTGGAGGAATCCCCTACAAAGGGACTATCATTGCCTCGGCAAATTCCAATTTTACTCTGTACCTGGAGAGTCTCAAAAAAATGGACCGGCTCCAAATAGATTACCTTTGTGCCGATCATTTTGGTTATGTCTATGGTGATGAGGCCAGGAGTTACATCAGCTCTTCCTTGGCTTTGGCGATAAAAGAGCGAGCCCGCTTGGAAGAGCTTTATCGTCGTTCACGTGATATCGACACAGCCGCGAAAGAAATGGCTTCCTCGTTCATCGAAGCGAATCCGGATTACTTCCTGACTTTAGATATCTATGAAGGTGTATGCCGTCAGATGATGAGGCACATAGCCAAGACGATGAGTCAATAAGACATCTCGCTAAGAAACAAAGGTGCTGAATTTCGGAAGCGAAAGTTCAGGACGGCAAGCCAACAGCTTTTCTTTCTTGATCGGGCATCGTCCCTGGAGAGACACACCCGCTGCCCGATGTACACAGTCATATGATGCTGACAGGACTTCTTTAATTTATAGATATCATTTATTATATTACGCAACGCCCTACTTATCCCCCTCGGCAACCGAGAACGTCCCTCAAAATGGATTTGGCTAAGCCTGAGTCGGTTTCCCTCGGACAGAGCGGTGCGAATATCGGAATGGTAATCGGCAGGCCAATCGAGGCAGAGGGACAAATGGGGCTTGAGACCTACGGGTACAAACCGATGCGGAACCTGAATGATTAAGGCGCTCGCTCTGAGAAAGACCCTGCCTAAGCGGGGGTTGACCTTTTCCATAAATGTATATTTATTCCTGCATCTACGCGAGTGTTCAGCATAAACCCAAAATACTCAAAGAAAAGCTTTCTAGTGGAAAAGCGACATTTGAGATGGTTCCCACGTTAACAGGTAGAGCCCTTGAACAGGTGGACGTGTGTGCAGTACTTCCCTTTTTCGCTTTCTGCTAAGACCAACTACTGACTTGCTCCGATACAGGATCGGGGTAGAGGATTTCTTTGCCGAGTCCGAAAATATGGACCCTTTCTCTCTTGGTTTCCAGGGACACGGATGGATTATACTCAGATCCATGATGATTCTTCCTCAACCCAAGAGGATCGCTCGCACAGGGGAAGCTTCACACGCTTTGATCTTCAAAGGAAGGCAGATTAGTGTGTAACGTCCGGGTGGGACTTCTAAGAGATCAATGCCCTCCAAGATCAGTGAGTTGTTCCCCAGAAGCTTATGATGTACGGGAAACCCATTGTCGCCATACTGCTCGATGGTTATGTAGTCGATTCCCGCTAGTGCGACCCTTTTCTCAATGCAAAAATCGGCCGCTTCAGGGGCCATATGGACAAAGTTTTCCAAAAATACTCCTGAGCGGCACCAACCCTGCCGGGAATTCTCAGTCTTGAATAAGAGGGCGTCGCCAGGCTCAATCAGGGGGTTTTCCAGCTCATGGGGGCGGATTGCTTCCTTATCTTTGATTTCCACAACATTCGCGGAAAGGATGAAATCCGCTACAGAGTACTGATCAACCGTCTTTCCCCCCGATATGAAATGTGCCGGGAAATCGATGTGGGTCCCGGAATGGGGGCTCATAGTGAGCCTGGACAGGTTGCAGTTGTCGCCGTCCTTGAGCGTCCGTATCAATTCCCTGGAATATGGCGTATCTCCAGGATAGTCTATGGATTCTTCGCCAAGCGCCACACTTATGTCGTAAGCCCGTCGAATGTCCACTGTCTTTGTCATGGTCTCACGTAATCCTCGCATTGACCGTTGCATCCTCAGAGCTTGTCCATCCTTACGAATCATTGGGACAACCTCCTCGGCTTCCAGCAACTTTCGTGCAAAGGGGACGGCACCCTTTTAGAATGCTTTTTATTCCTTCCCAAGTGTCCTCTGGCCATCACACCGAGCAAGTCTGGTTGTTCACCAAGAGACCCTCGTGTTCCCTCTTACAATACCGAATAGGGTCAAAACGGAGGTCAAGGTGATGCAAGATCCTATCCTCACGTTTGTTGAATGTACTGCATCGAACGTACACCTTCAAGCACGGTGTTTTTGGCTGTGTGTTCGGCCGAACAGTGTCATGAACCTATCCGTGCCACTTGAGGGCAAGGGCTCTATCCCCTTGATCAGTGGTTGAGAACACTTTGACTCAGAGCCGCTTTGATACTACAAATATATCATGGATAAGGCCATCCGTAGGCTGGAGGTAAAACGGTAATGATCATTAACGGTGAGTATATTGATTCAGATTCGGCTACCCATGTGCACGTATTTGAAGATGGGCGAATCAAGTTGACGCTTAAAGACGGGCGAACGGTGATGGTAGCTGACTCAGACCTGGATACGGATGAGGACCGATGGCTCCTTAGGAAGGTCGAGGCCATGAGGAGGGAGCAGGCCCCTGTGGCAGAAAAAGCCAAGACGATGGCTAGCAAACTGAAGATTTCCCTTCATTTCAGGATTGGGAGAGGCGTTGTGCATCTAAAGGACATCGATGTTTACAAGTTTCCAAATGAGCACGAGTGGACCAAGGCCGAGACAGACCTACCGGATGTATTTATTTTGGAAGCCTCTCCAGATGGCAAGTTCGTAAATGTCCGACCAATCCTAAGAGTACTCAAGGAGAAGGGGGATCTTGACCGTCTCAAACAGAGAGATTCACGGCAGTCAGTTACAATTACGGCGAAGGCCATTTCAGATTACGAACCACCAGAATCACGGTACCCAAGAAGTACTTGGCGTCAGGTTCTACTCCCGCGTGAATGGGGTCGCCGCATAAAACGTGGTATTTTGCGATTTCTGCGCAGCTAAGTCCTGGCTCTCTGCTTCCGCTGATGCGCAGCGGTGACTGTGCCAGTTTTTGGACGCTCAAACCCCTTGCTGTTTGGAGTTGCACGTTCCTGGTTCATCTATCTGAGGAATAGAGAGCAGCGCGTCGAATCTGATATTTCTTGCACCGATCTCAGTGTTTGGTTTGACCGGCATTAGACGTTCGGAAGTTCTGTGCAACTAAAGAGCACGAAACAGCCTCTCCGCGGTCGCCCTGGGTCAAGCGAGCCGTGGGGTGTTGTCATTTGGCCGCGATCATGTGACATCTGGACATCGTTCCCCAAATCCCGTATCCTACCCTTGAATGAACTACCGCGCTGAGCCGCGTATCAGAAAAACCCTCACCATTGTGGTCAGTGAGAAATCGAGCCAACATTCACTGCGAGCATAGCAAGGAAGGCGATTCTTGAGCTGGATTACCATTCGTTTGCTGGCTTGGAAGACTGATCGTAAGGAGCAACAAATTACACAGGTTCTGACTGCTCTTCTGGCAATCACCGTGCCCTACGTCGATTTTTTTTTGTGGAGAACCCTATGAACGAGTTGGCCTGCGAGGCTCTGGGAGAGTTCACCAAAACGACCAATAGAGTTATTACTCGAAGAGGTGTGTTGTGGCTCGGCCAGACGTGCAATATCAGGTGTCACTTCTGCTATTTCCTGGATCGTATAAAAGCCGGGGATCACCCAGAACACCCCTTCATGTCGTTGGAAAAGGCCAAGCACATCTGTTACAACCTTCGTCACTATTACAATAACGAGGCCATAGACATCCAGGGAGGAGAACCGCTTTTATTCAGAGGCATCTATGACCTCGTTCGTTTTTGCAGAGACATCGAGCTGTATCCGACGCTTATCACTAACGGGATTCTTTTAGCCAACATGGAAACCTGTATCAGGCTAAAAGAGTCTGGAGTCAGGGATCTGCTGATCAGCGTCCATGCCCTTAGGGATGTCTACGATTTCATCGTCGGCACACGAGGGGCTTCCGCAAAACAAATGGAGGGAATAAATCATTGCATCGAATTAGGCATTCCGTTCCGCTTCAACGTGGTCCTTTCCAAGTGGGCTCTTCCCCAGTACGTGGAAATCGCAAGACTTGCGATAGAAACTGGTGCCAGAGTAGTAAATTTCATAGCATTCAATCCTTTTGAGGATCAAGCCAGCGGGAAAAGGACCTCAGATAACGTGGCCACATATTCTGAAGTCGCCGTCGAGCTTGACAAAGCGCTGGACGTCCTCGAAGAAGCTCACGTGGAAGCAAATGTGCGGTATATCCCATTGTGCATAGTGCAAGAGCGCCATCTAAAATCCATGTACAATTTTCAACAGCTTTCTTACGATCTCCATGAGTGGGATTACGCGTCCTGGTCCTGGACTGGACAGCAAGAGCAACGGATGAGAGATGGCGATTGCAGTCCGTTGATTTCGTTGGACAAAGCGACACATTGGCCTCTGGAAGATCTCCCTTATGCCTACGATATGGGGATTTCGGGACATCTCGTACAACTGAAAAGATTCGTTTACGAAAGGCTGGCTCCATACCCTAGGATCAGAATGGCAGCGGTAAGGTTGTATCATGGAGTTGCGGACTACCGATCTGAAAAAGAGCCGACCCTGAAAAGTCAAGCGGCTGGCGCTTTTTTTCCCGACCCGGACCTCTATCGGTCCAATGCCATTTTGCGAGCCCAGGTCCATTGCAAATACGTTTATTCTAAAAAGTGTTCAGAATGCTCGGCACGTTCCATTTGTGACGGGTTTCACGGAGACTATGTCTCCATATTCGGAGCTGAAGAGGCACGACCTATGAAGAATGTGCCTCAGATCAATGATCCATGTTATTTCATCGCAAGACAGGAGAAAGTAGTAGAAAAAGAAGATTACGATTGGGTACTGGGAGAGATTAGAGGGCGTGGTGGAGAGACAGGGAACTAAGGTGTGTAATGAATGTTATGAATCAGTGTCAGTCATCAAGCATTGGATGGGAGTCTCGGGGGCTGGCCCTGCCAGGAGCAGCGAGGTGAACGTATGAATCGGTACAGTCTCCTATACAGAATTTCAGACGAGGGACTGTTTTTCCACAAAGGGATCAGTTTCCCAGGTCACCCTGCCCGAACTGCACTATTGCCATCTATCGTATGGCGGATAAGCAGCGAAAGATCAGAAAGCAGTCCCATCAAAATCTTGGAGATAGGTAGTATGTGCGGTACCTCAGCGCTCGCCTGGGCTGAGGGCTTGTCCAAGTACCATGGCAGAAAGGGTTGCGTTTTTTGTGTGGACGTCTGGGATAGATGGTCTGGATTGGAATTCCAGGAGGGGCAAATCGTTGCACGGGACACTGTCCTCCAGGTTGCCTATGACATTTTCAGCTATAACATTAAGGTCGCTCGACTGGACGACATCATTTTCCCTATTATAGGAGACAGTCGTACTGCGCTAGATGCCTTGCGCGATGGATATTTTGACATAATCTACATAGATGGTCATCACGGCTACGAATACGTCTTGAGCGATATACGTAACGCTAAGAGGCTGATCTCAGACGGCGGTATAATCTGTGGTGACGATTTGGAAAAACAGGTGGGAGAAGTAGACAATATTGCCCTCAAGGCCCAAAAGGACCAAATTGCCGGATCTGACCCGTTGAGCGGCAGCCCCTATCATCCGGGAGTGACTCTGGCTGTGTTTGAGGAGTTCGGTACTATTAATCCCTTCATAGGTCTTTGGGCGGTTCGAAAAGCTGGCACAGAATTCGACAGTGTGGACTTGGAGGTGTTGCCCCGTGTGATCCCATCATGGTTTCCGTCCGAAAGAGTTGAACAAGCAAGGCAACTGCTGGAGAATGCTGTGATAGAGCAGAGTCCCGGTGTTTGCAGTAGTAAAGGAGCACTTTGGCGGTCGAGATCGTGGATGGCGGCGTTTGCAGTGAAAAAGATGTACTACTTACTCAGGGGACGCTGAATCTAAGGAGTTTTCTTTGCTGAGGAACATGCCTCGTGTTTGCAGAGAATTTGACATTGGAGGGGGAGATCTGTGAAATCGCTTCCGGACGAGTTCATTCACGAAAGAATGGTGAGAAGGGATAAAGCCAAGGCATCTGCCAATATGCAGTCTCTTATGGATACTGGTCGATGCCCACTCGTGGACATAATTGTGGTCAATTACAATTACGGACCTTTCCTGAAGGATTGTTTAGAATCCATACAGGTCCAAACATACGAGAACTGGCGCTGCACCATTATAGACAATGCCTCCACGGACGACAGCATGGAGATCATAAGCTCCTTCGTCTCCGACAGAGATTCTCGTTTCCAAGTCAAGTCACTTGACGAGAATCTCGGCCAAATGGGCGGCTTCAAAATAGGAGTTGGTGAGACATCTGGAGAATTTGTATGTTTTGTCGATTCAGACGACATGCTGCTTCCGCACTCCGTATATACCCATTTAGCTGCCCACTTTACCGGGCGTCCAGTGGCTGTGTCGAGTGCTCGGGTCATCATAATCAATAGGCAGGGAAGAATTATAGCAGGCGACTCAGACCACCCAGGTTTCCTGGGCGCCAAGAAGTATTTGAATTATAGGGGCCGACAACCCCTGAATAGCCATGAATGGTATTGGTCGGTCACATCAGGAATGATGTTCAGGCGTTCCGTGTTGGAACTGTCCATTCCCCAGAACACGGAGCCATTCAGGACTTGCGCTGATTATTTTGTCTGTCACATGGCAAACCTGATCGGAAGTTCCGTGCTGATAAGAGAGCCCCTGTGCCTTTACAGAGTTCATTCCCGGAACAGCCTCGCAAACAGTTCCGTTTTTGGGATGGGTGCCCATCTGCACGACATCACGCGGCATTACGACCATCAGACAGTGACTAGGCCGATCATGGCAAAACATCTGTTGGAAAACAGACCTGCTCTCCAGCAGATTCTCGGACAGAGCGGGTTCCTAACATGCTACCTGTTCGTTGCGGGCGGGTCGGAGGTCAGAACCTTCATGGCTCGCAGGCGGGAATTTGGATACTCGCTCCTGCTGATCCTGCGCAGTTATTTTATCATCCGATCAGGCATGGTCGTCCGTGAAATGGCTAAATACTTGCTAGGGATTGGCGGATTTCTAAGGTCATTCTGGCCGTAAGAAAGTCACTGCTCATGTCTAAGAAGACCAGATTATTGGAAGCCAGTATAGATGCGTAGAATAGCGATTTGCGACTTGTTGATGTGCTGGCCTCCCGACGCGGGCGCGTTTGTGGACGTAGTCAACATTGCAACTCGTCTCTCACGTGAAGCCGAGGTCGTTCTAGTCCTCCCCCACATTGAAACGGTCTTCAAGAATCGGCCATCTGCTGTTGATCGCGTTCTTAGAAGGTATTCGAGGTTCTTCTTGCGAGGATCTGTGGAAGGTGAGCTTCCCTTTGAGGTCATCCACATTGATTTCAGCGGCCTTGAGTTCAAACCGGCTGTGATCTCGACGAGATACAATGTGGTACTTTCCAGTTTTCAGCCTGATAAGGTTTTTATCTCCAACGGTTGGCACCTGAAGGCCCATCTTGTCAGGGATCTGCGCGAGTGGAATCCGATACTCAGAATTTATGCCCATGAGTTCCTCTGCACCAAGGCCGATGGTTGGTTTTTTCGCAAGGGACAGATTTGCGACCGCAACTATCTTGACGGAAAGTTCCGAGATTATTTCAGTTGTGTCGCTTGTTCCACCGGCTTCTACGCGACTTATCCTGCGGTCCGATGGATTCAAGATTATGTTCAGAGTAAAGCTTATTCCCCCGGATACAGGCAAGTAGTTCGGGAAGCTCTTTCATCGGCTTCAAAAGTCGTGGTGTACAACGCATGGACTGCCGACAGAGTACGACCCTACAATGAGGAGGTTCACATAATCCCTTCGGGCGTGGATACAGACCAATTTACTCCAAGTGCTTCGAGAGACGAGAAGCAAATGGTGGTAGCTGTACCCGGTCGCGTGGCAGAACAACACAAGGGCAGAGATTTCCTCCGCGCGGTGATCGCTGCTATGGCAACGCTAAGGCCTGATGTAGTCTTCCGCATCACCGGGATTAGATCAGGCTTCTCTGGCCCGAATGTGCGCGAAGTGGGGTGGTTCTCGCCTGACCAGCTACCTGACCTTTACCGGGGAGCAGACCTTGCCTTCATTCCATCCATTTGGCGCGAGCCCCAAGGCATTGTGGCGGTAGAGGCTTTGGCCTGCGGATTACCCGTCGTCGCTTCTGAAGTTGGTGGCCTAAAAGAAATCATTGTCCATCAGAAGCATGGATATCTCGTGAAGCCGGGAAATGTCGAACAGGCTGTGGACGCCATTTGCGCCTTACATGACAATCCACCCTCGCGGAAGCAAATGGGAGCCGAGGGTCGTAAGTACTGTGAAGACCAGTTTAACTGGGATAAAATTTTTGATAGGCACTATCGGTCCATCTTTTTGGACTCGTGACAACGACCGTTTTCCAATATGAGAGATCGAAAAAAGACGAACACAAGCGATAAGGTTGACGTGCTATTGGTTAATCCGCCTCTGCCTCACAACAGGCGTTTGAAGCGAATCTATCCAATGGGATTGCTGTACCTGGCCTCATATCTCAGATCACATAATCCCCATGCCAATGTGCAGATCTTCAATCCACAGGTATCAAACACGGGCTTCAAAGATACCCTGAAAACGGTGTTGGCCTCGCAGTGGGATATTCTGGGGATAGGATACTGGACTTGCCAATCCTTATTCGTCCAGCGACTCTCGCAAGCTGTCAGGGAGTCAGGCCACGACGGTCTAGTGATCCATGGAGGGGTTCACCCTACGCTAAGACCGCAGGAAGCGGCTTTGAGCGCCGACCGAGTGGTTCTTCACGAAGGCGAAAAGAGCCTGTCCGAGTTGATAGACGCTTATCAAGAGGGCGATACGGATTTCCTTCCGCCCGGGACTGCTCGAATCGCCGACGGAACCTTCTTGTCGACCGAGTTTGGTGGCTTCATTAAGGATCTTGACACGCTGCCTTTTCCCGCCTTCGATTTGTTGGACCTGAAGCAATATACAACGCCGATGCACGTCATCGGGGGACGGCGACTGCCCATCATCGGCTCCAGAGGCTGCCCCTACAATTGCTCATATTGCGTATCCCCGAGCTTATGGAAACGTCGAGTTCGCTGGCGTTCGCCTGAAAACATAGTGGATGAGATGGGTTATCATAAGAGTAAGTTTGGCGTAGATAGATTCCACTTTTGGGATGACAATTTCCTGTTGAACCGTAGCCACGCTCTCCGTCTCGGTGAGGAAATCCTCCGGCGCAACTTGAAGGTGAAATGGCTGGCCTTGACACGGGCGGCCCATGTCGTTCGGCAAGAAGACATAATACCTGTTTTGGCGAGAGCCGGACTGATTGGACTTGAGATTGGAATCGAGAGCGCAAATCCGCTTGCTTATACCATTGTGGGCAAGAATGAATCTCTTGAAAACCTTATGAAAGCCTGTGAGATCCAGAAAAGGAACGGCTTGTTTCCCATGTATACTTACATGGCCTATCTTCCGGGGGACACCATTCGGGGTTCTTACGAACAGGCCAGATTCATGGACAGGCTCTTGTCTGGCATTCCTCGGTACGAGCACTTCCACCATCTACCTTTTGATGTGTACATAGGTCAGTGTTGCACGCCGCATATTGGCACAAGAATGCACGAGGAAGTCGCGAACCTGGGACGGGCTATGTGGAGAAACGAAGAAGACTTCCATCATAGCGCGACCTGTTTTCTTCCGCACAGCCTTCTCCAAGACGTTCCGGTGAAGATGGTTTCAAAACTAACCTTGGATCATCGAGTTTTCTCGACAATCGTGGCCTACGTGGCAATCGCGGATTTCCTGTCCTATGATGGACTGTTTGAAAAGGTCCGCAACGTGGCGGCATTCAATGCCTTGCTCGACAGATTTTGGAACGCTTGCGATGGCAAGTCCTCGATTATAGAAATAGCTCGGGGCATTGACAATTCAGGAGGAACTCGCTTGGATTTTGACGACACGTTAAAGTTCATTGCGGCGGTGAGTATAACCTTGGGCCAACTGGGAGCGTTAGATTCGCTGGAAGCGGAATCTCAAAAGGCTATGCAGCAGAAGAATGTTCCTTATAGGTTCAGGAGCCTTTATCGCCTTGCCGTGCAAGCGAGCAGAATTTGCGGACGAATGTTTGGCCTTGAAGCATTCAACCTGAAAGAGCATCGATCATACGACACATAATCAGTCACAGATCATAACAACTCGTGTTTCTTCTACAAGTCGTAGTCTCTTGTAGACAATGAACCTGAATATGGAACTTCTCAAATCAAATACCACTCTTCGCGCTGACATTGAGTTCACGTCCGATTGTAATTTGAGGTGCGTTTACTGCGCGAGCCTAAGACAAGCGTATGAGAGACAGAATTTAGACTTGACCCTGCTGGATAGCATCGTGGATACGCTCAAGCGGCGCAACGCCATTGCCGTTGGAGTCTCTGGTCATGGAGAAACCACGATTGTCCCAGGATGGCATTTCCATTGCCGCAAAATGCTCGATCAGGGACTAGCGTTGTACATAAGTAGTAACCTTGCACGTGAATTATCCGAAGAGGAATTGAAAACGTTATCGAGGTTCTGGATCATTCAGACGAGTTGCGACACCGATGATCTCAAACTTTTCAAAGAGTTGCGTCGGGGCGGTGACTTCCGAACTCTAATTTACAACATGGGTAAGATACGTTCACACGCGGTCAGAGAAGGTATACGGCCGCCGGAATTTTGGTGGCATTGCGTGCTCTCGGACAGGACTATCGGGACTCTGGAGTCATACGTTACTCACGGACTGGCTCAAGGCGTTAAGCTTTTCAATTTCATTAACCTGGTGAAACACGTTGACGTAGAATCCATGAGAGGAGTTAGGCACGTCACAGAGCTGCCCCGAGAACAACTCGAACAAATCCCGTTAGTGTTTTCCAGAGTCTTTCAGACTATTAGGAATCATGGCGCGACTTATATTTGCGATAGCCTGTTGGAGACTGTAAAGGCGCGTTTGGACTGTGAACTGGCTGCTGAGGAGAAAGAGGTCGCGCTTCCAGCGCATGTGACCCGGCAAAGGCCGGGAATGACCAGAGACTGCGTAGATCCGTGGATATACGCAAAAGTGGCAGCCAGCGGCAACATCATTGCATGCTGCCGCGGGGACAGATCCGTAGGGAGTCTGAGTGACTGGACCTTAGCTGATATTCTGAATGGTTCACAAATGAGAGCGTTCCGAAAGCAACTGCTGACGGGAAACTTGGAGGAGGTTTGCCTCACCTGCAATATAAGAGGTTGGACCTCGATAAAGAGTTTGAAACGTAAGGTGGTCCTGGCCTTGTCCCTTGGCCGCTTTGTCCCTTTGGCGGGCAAACTTGGAATCTTGCTTCCTCTGCTGTATAGAATTCGACGGACCACTGCGGGGGCATGAGAGAATTTCAACACACGGGCCTGAGCATTCGCGACCAAATTGCCATGTGTCTTCAGCACCTGCTCACACCTGAGGGCGTACCGACTATGCCAGTGCGATTACTTTGAATCGTGCCTCGAAGCCAATATCTTTCGTCGATATTTCCATTGGCATAGTCGGAAGAGAGTGCGCCAAGCCACTTCACAAGCGAAAATGAACGGTACCAAGACCAGTTTCCAAGGACCCGAGTCGGGCTGGTCCACACGGCTTAGGAGCCACAGAAGCCGGTTGTGCACGAATTCCTTCAAAATTCTTATGTTGTTTCTTTCCATGATTGGCGCTAACGATCTGGACTCAAGTAGTCTTGGAAAGCCGAATATTTGCGCACCGCGGCACGTTTACTCTGCTGTAGTTGGAGCTTGACTGACTCGCGGGGATTCACTTCGTGGCACTCCTTTTATCGTATGTGGAGCTAACACCATTACGCTAATCCTGAGCAGAAGCTCAACGTTTCCAGAACTTGGCCCAAAAGAACCCTAAGAGATAGATACTGTGTAGCAGGTTTGCGAACGTTATTTTCTTGAAAGCAGACCGAATGGGGCGAAACTCACCCAAACCGGGTCGCCGCTCAATGATCCACTCTAGCATTGGCTCTTCAAAATAGCGCATGGAATGTAGCATACCGTCCGACGCTCCAAACCAAAAGTGCCATCGTACCACGTAGAGGATACTAAATCGCTCAGGCATCAAGACGTGATCGAGTAGAGCCGTGGGTTGATAATAACAGCTATTGGGAGTCTGGAGAATCCGCTCGAATAAATCGAGTTCCTCGTGTGCTAGTAGTCTCTCCTTCTTTCGTCCAAATTCCGAATTAAAAAGACCATACTTCTGGAAGACCTCTCTGCGAAATGCCATGCTAACCCCGAGCGGAAATCCTTGCTTTGGATCGCTGAAGAAAAAAGGCTTGTCTCCAAAATCGGCAGTCGTGACCATCCAACCGAAGTGTGCCAAGTAAGGGTGTATAGGTGCAATTGAAGTTATCAAAACCCTTCCCCCAACACTCTCCACTTCGGGATGAGCGTCAAATGCCGCCAACATATTTTCCAGGTATCCCTTGTCCGCCACGATGTCGTCATCAACGAAGCAAATGATGTCGCCCACGGCTTCTGCGATACCGCGGTTGCGCGCGTGGGACAACCCCGGAGTTCCCTCGAAAACGTATCGCAAATTAGGGTAATGGGCTTGCAAATCCTTTACTAGAGCCGAGGTATTATCAGTGGAGTTATTGTCCACTACGATAACTTCATAGTGGCGGAGGGGCAAGGATTGGGCTAGGATAGTGTCCAATGATCTACCGAGATAACTGGCGCGGTTAAAAGTAGCCATAATTAAGCTTATCTTGATAGCTGACGATTCCATATCACTTGTCAAGCCTAACACTCCTCCCGACCGTTTTGGCACCGAAGTCCATCCTTTGTGCCGGGAGGGCCTTTTTCACATCGTGCTTTCGCCCACGGAATGCTGGCTGAGTTGGAACAGTATGCACAAAGTCCCAAATCCTGTTCTACCAGTCATTACTGGTTCGCAAGATCTGGTCTCGCGAGTTAAGCGAGCCCCAAAGACTTCATGTCAAGTGTTTCGCACCACAGGAGGCGAAACTTAAATCAGCTCGCCTAATACACGTGTAACGCAATTTCGCGATATTTCCGGACAAATGTTTCAGCGTTCCTGGTCTGAACCTGACTCAATGAAGCGCAACCGACTCATCAACCACTGTGATCCGCACAGGACCGACTACACGGTTCTTGCCAGCTAAATTGAGGACCGCCCAACCCACAATGGATTGGTTCTGCTGCTCTCTGTGACAAGAGTGCAAGCGACAATATTTGTCACAGTTTCAGTATATTATGTTCTAGTGAGACGGTCAAGCAGGTCAGCCCGCAAACCAGTGGAGAGGAACTTGCCGCCCAATTGACAGCTCCAATCAAACAGGTTAACAATAGACATTGTCTTGCAAAAGGTACTTCACTGATGGTCACTGTTCCAGCTTCCGAAACCATTCTGTCCAAGGACTCATCGAAACTCAAATTGCACGGCATCCAGATCCAGACAGCGTCATATTGCCAAGGACGCTGCATCATATGTCCCTATGCTCAGTCTTGGCACGCTGCGAGTCCGGGCTGCATGGATGACCAGACTTTCAACACCATCATTGACCAGGTCAAGGACATACATACCGACAAAATGTGCCCGTATCTGGAGAATGAGCCATTGATGGACCCGAAGTTCTCTCCCAGGCTTCAGGTAATCAGGGACAGGTGTAGTTATGGGTTGATCGAAGTTTCGACGAATGCCCTCCTTCTCGATGAGGAGCACGGGGAACAACTCATAGACATCCTCTCTGGAGTTTCCCACGAGATCTGGATCAGTTTTCACGGTGCCGACAAGAAGAGTTATGAAACGATCATGCGCCTCCCCTTCGAAAGAACCTTTGGCAATGTAGTAAGCTTCCTGAAGTTGTGCGACAAGAGAAACCCTGAAATGCGGGTGGTTTTGCGTGGGGCAGGACTGCCCAAGTTGCGCAGGTGGGGCATAAAGAAGTTTTTCAGGGAAAACGATTACCGGAAGTTTTGGGAAGACACCTTCAAGAAACATAATATTGGGCTACGACCAAGAATAGACTTCTTTAACTATCACGATAGGGCATCCAATGTTAAAGATCCTAAGCTCAACCTTCGGCAAAGACCGCGGCGTGATCTGGCCTCCATTAACTGCCCTCGCGTTCATGGCTGGCTCCATTTCCTTTACAACGGTGACTTGATCCTTTGCTGTATGGACTACCACCGGGAAACCGTGTTCGGAAACATCCAGAAGCAGAGCCTCGACCAGATACTATCAGGATCTAAATTCGTCGATTTGAGTGCACAAGCAGAAGGCAAGGTAACTTCTCCCGACGATTTCATCTGTCGTCGGTGCTATTCTCCTGGTGGGTAGAGTCACTTCGGCGGTAAGCAACGCATAGTTGCGTGAATTCCCGCAGAGATTCTCAGATTTCGTGTAGGCAGCTTAATGGAAGACCGCGAGCCCCCACGGAGGGACCGTTCGACCGGGAACCTGCTTTGAGGCTATTGTTTAGCTTGGGCATGGAGCTGCTGGAAGAAGGTTTCACTGAATACTTGACTGAATGGGCACGCCATTTTGCGAAGGGTTTTGACCTGGCAGCCAAGTTTGACGCCAATCTCAAACCCGCTTTTCAAGAGCGCCAGTGGACAACAGGGGGGACAAAATATTACGCCATATTGAGAAGAAGATATGTCTAATGCCTTGTCATACGGCAATGGTGTCTGCCGCTACGATAGTACCCGTCGGACTATTCCCCGAATTTTGGCGCTGAGACGCCTGACTTCAGCTTCGCTCAAATTGGCAATCAACACATGTACCTTCTCAAATCTGCTATCTGGTCGGTAATCCCCCTTCAAGGCCCTATAGTAATTGACGCACGTGAACACGTCCAGCTTAGTTCCCGACGTGGCGTTGTATATCTTAAAACCATAGTCCCGCGCCGCGGTCCAGGCTGATAGGTAGCCGACTCTCATTCTCGGCAGCATAGGATCATGCCATTTCCGACCTTTTCCAAAATACGCAGGGAAGAAATGGTTGGGGTCATCTTCGTTCGAAAGAAGGTCAAACTGGTCAAGCCTCGTTGCCGTGCGGGGGATCACATAATTGAAGTCAACACCTATCAGTATGATAGGATTGCATCCCATGATGGCTGCAAGTTGGAGAAGAAGGTATGTGACCGTGCCACCCCAAGCGATCTCTGCCGGGTCCACGGAGAAAGGGTACAGGTTGGGATAAAACTCTCTTCGTGCGAAGTTCACGGGAACGCATGGGTTGCTGAATATCTCCACATGAGCTTCTACGTGCTGCATCAAATCCTGCGGAACAAATACTGTGGACGGATAGCGTGGAGAACTGATCATTTCACGAGTCCACTCGGCTGCAATGTCCTCGGCCACAAGCATGTCTTCGATTGACCAGTAAGTGAACCCGAATCCCCAGTTTTGGAAGCCATGATATACGCGGTTGCTGCCAAAAGTAATCTCTGAGCGGAGCAAGGACATGTCGATTTTGTTCAAAGAAGGGCCGTTGCCGATTACAAAGCATCGCTGTCCTGCATGAATATTTTGGAAGTCCCTGAGATTCTTGAATCGGTAGTTGTCATTGGTCATGGCATCAAAGCTCTATCCTTTCAGATCGCGTGGTGCTTCCATCGGACTGCGGCTCAACCTTTCCCCTTCCCGACGAGTCGTTGAATGCTCTCGAATCCCATCTGGAGGAGCTGTAATGGAAAACTTCTTGTTCTTGCACCTTCATGGAGTTCCAACGTCGTGGCCCTAGCTTCAAGCTGTTCCATCCTTCTTTGTAGGTCACACAAATGCTGGTACAGACCCAGAGAGCTTTCCAGATCCCGTAGGTAGTTTTCGACCTCCGTAGCATTTCCACTAACGTCAACAGTTGTGGAACCAGTTTGAAATACTGATTCAACTATTTCATTTCCCCAGATTGACCGAAAGCCCGCGAGGGACATGACATGACACAGAGATGTGAAATTGAAATGGTAAAGGTGAGCCGATGTGAAATATCGCAAGAAATCGCAGTTGTACTCGCAGGAATGCTTCAGCCTAAATAGACCTGGGATTTCTACATAAATTAACGACTTATCATCGACATGGGGTTTCAGATACCTAAGCTGTGCTCCAATGTTTCTGAAGTGCTCTAGTACATGGCTCATGATCACGATATCGTATGCCGGGCCGCAACCCTTGAGATCTGGAAGTCCGCCAACTATGACTTCTAGATCCTCACCTTCCTGGAGACGTTCTCTTATCTTTGCATTGTATTCCAACAGGACAAGAGAAATTTCCAAACCAGCCTGACTCGCGCATTCTCGGAATTCTAGCGCCGTACTGCCCGTCCCGGCCCCTACGTCGAGCAAACGGAGAGGCTTCCCACCCCCGATAAACTGCTTCAAAAGCTCGAAGATCTTATTGCCTTGGCCTTTTTGGAAAAGGCATTCCTGTTCGCTGTACGCGGCCGGGAAGTGAAGATCGTGGTAGTAATCAGCATAATATGTGGCTAGAGAATCCTCTGAGATCATGGGGCTGGTGAGAACTAGCCCGCATTTCCTGCACAGGAAAGCTCCGAAATCAAGCCCGAAACGATCTTTGTTGGCTAATTGAACAAGATCGGTGCCTCCGCATGGGCACATCTCCACAGGCTCGACCTTCACTGTACCGCTGGACAAAGCCTGGACAAAGCGTTCCCTGGCTTCCAATTGCCTCGGATTCAGAGGGTGCGGTATTTTGTTTCGCTTTAATGGGTCTACCAAAAGGCGATCTCTAAAAGCCAACGCAATTCCTCGAAGTCTTTTCAGGTTTCAGAGTTGTTGAGGAGCCAAATCTGTCCAATAATGCCACAGCCCCACGGACTGCTATCAGTCGGAGGAAAAGTTCCAGGAGTGCTTTTCTGAGTACAGCCCGAAATAGACCGAATGAGCCTCTGGACGTGACGATCTACTGACGATCCTTATAGGTTCCAGGACTTCTCGATAAATGAATTCAGCTCCGTTGACAACAACCGCAAGACACGGGACGTATTCCCCTGGGTTCAGTGATATGCATGGTATGGTCAGTCTTCCGAAGACACCACCGTCTGGGTCCACGGGAATCTCACACCCACTAGCATCCGTGTTGAACGCTGTAATCATCTGCCCGTCAGGAGAAAAAACTGGTATACCTATAATGAGGTTGGTGTCAGGAAACTTGACGTGAAATGAGATTTCGACGAGGATTTCAGAGAAAATATCTGCTATCCTTTCAGGGCCGTTTCGGCCAAAAGCCCATCTGCAATGAACTTTGCTGATCTTCTGAGCGTTGCAGTACTCACCCCCAAAAACGGCCTTGGGAATCCTGCTGCCAGAAGACAAAGTCACGTATGACTGCCTCCCGATTCCACAAGGGTCCTGAAGCGCGGGGTTTCCACCTCCACCTCGTGAAACGACTGGCGCACGATGTTCAGCAAACATCATACGCTCCACAGCTTCCTTGGGCGACCCGTCGAATAGAACCCTGCCCCTGTCCAAAACAATAGCTCTGTCACAGAAACGCACTATGGTAGGCATCGAGTGGGAAACCAGAATCATGCCCACTTCTTTCTTTATTTGGGCAATCTTTTCAAGGCACTTCTGTTGAAACTCGAAATCGCCGACCGCCAAAATTTCGTCCGCAAGGAGAACATCCGGTTTTTGAAACACATGGATGGCGAATCCGAGACGTACGATCATGCCCGAACTGTAGCTCTGAACTGGGGAGTCCATGAACTTGCCGATATCGGCAAACTCGATAATGTCGTCGAAAACCCTGTCAACCTGTTCCTTGGTCATGCCAAGAATGGAGGCAATGATATAAACGTTCTCTCTTCCAGTGAGATTCGGTTGGAAGCCTGCGCCAATTTCTATAAGTCCTGCCACGGTACCTTTAACGGCTACGCGGCCTCCGTCGGGAAGAAAAATGCCGTTCACTACTTTCAGGACTGTACTTTTACCTGCCCCGTTCCGTCCGATGATACCTAGCGTCTCTCCGCGTCTCAACTCAAAGGATACATCATCCAGCGCCCAAAATTCGCCTACCTCAAGCCTATTGGAACGGGACGGAAGTCCCAGGAATTCTCTGAAAAGCCGCAGAGTGCCATATTTCAAAACGTCTCTCAGCGAGTAGGCAAATTTCTTGCTCACTCCCTCAACTTTGAGGATCACTTCAGAAGCTTCCGAGTTTAGGATCGCTCGCTCTGTGGTGATGGAAGGGTCAGAGCTTGTCATCTATGACGTGCTCCATAACATAAAAGAGTCGTCCAACCCCAAACAAGAGGAGAACAGAGAAACCCGATGTCAATAGGAAGAGACCAGGTTTCGAGGGAGTTCCCAGAAAGAGCGTGTCTCGGATTCCGTTGATGAAAGTGTTCATCAGGTTGAAGCTACTGATCCCACCTATCAGTCCTTCATCCGGCATCATGAAAATCACCGAGGATAGAAACATGGCATAGGTGAGTCCTACCTCCACCAATTTCTGAATGTCTCGGACAACTATGTTTACCAAGGACAATGCCATAGCCACAGAGAGAGTTAGGCACAGGAGCGCTATCAAAGCAGGAAATAGCAATATGACTCCTTGCCCCGAAGGGCTAATCCCGTACCACACCATTGCAAGCACGATCAGGGTGGTTCTCACTAACGTCTCAAAGAACACGCGTCCCAGGCTTGAACAGATGATGGCAATTTTTGGCACTCGAATCTTGCCCAACACGGCTTTGGACTGAAGGAGTTTGAACATGGCAAAGTTGATCCCATCGGAGAATATCATCCATACCGTGAGTCCGACAATTACGAAGAGTACGTAAGGAAGTCCTATTGCTCCAGGCGACAATACGCCGATGACGCTCATGAAAAGGTAAATGAGTACAGGGACCAACGGCATGATGACAGACCAGACAATACCCAAGACCGATTGTTGATACTGTGCCTTGAAATCCTTTAGAAAAAGCTGCCAGATAAGAAATCGCGATTCTATGAGATCACGAATAAGGCGAGTCCAAGCTTCCATCAGGCTAGCATGGGAACGCATGTCTGCCGTGTAAACCGTCCAACCTCGTTCCAAGCCAGATTCCTCGGGTGGCCTGGCTGGCGATTTTACATGCTCGGTGTTCATTCAGTGCTCAACCTCACTAGGGCTCCCCCATCGACTACAAGGGTCTGTCCCGTTATGAAGGAGGCTTCTTCAGCCGAACCAAGAAAGCGAATCGCCATCGCAATCTCTTCAGGAGTGCCTACTTTCTTTAGCGGTGTTCGAGCTGCGATAGATTGCCGCCTTTCGTCAGCAGTTTGGCCTTCGTAGTTGCCTCGTCCCATACCTTGTATCAGCATGTACGTATTTACAGCACCTGGGAGTACGCAGTTCACCCGTATTCCGTACTCAGCGAGTTCCACAGCCAGAGCACGGGTTAACGAAACCAGCCCTCCTTTTGAAGCTGCATAGGCGACCACGTTTTTAGTCGTAGCTATCGCGTGAACGGAAGCCACGTTCACAATGCTTGCGCTCGGAGATCTCTTCAGAAGAGGTAGAGCTGCCCGCGTCATCAGAAACGGACCTGTCAAGTTGACCGCCAACACTCTGCTCCAGAGTATTGCATCCGTACTCTCCAACGAGCATCTGGGACACACCCCTGCATTGTTCACGAGTACATCAACCCAGTCCGTCTGAGCCTCCAGGTGTTTCACAGCTTTCTTTACGTCGTCCTCAAGCGAGACGTCAGCCTGGATAAATTCCACACCTTCATAATTAGGACCAGGGGCCATATCAACCCCGAAAACCCTGAAGCCCATCCCCTTGAGGGTGACGGCGGTAAAAAATCCAATGCCCGCGCTAGCACCAGTGATGACCGCTGTCCGCTGCATCGTCAACTTCCCCTTTCAAGCTCCTCCATAAGGTGGAGCAATGTGCTTTCATGAATTCTCTCTGCGGTGGCCGGATCGCTATTGGCGTTGTGCGGAGACAAGATAACATTATCCATTGATCGAAGCGGGCTGTCGAGAGGCAGTGGTTCCTCCTCAAAGACATCCAGACCTGCCCCTGCCAGCTTTCCCGAACGGAGAACATCGACCAACGCTTGTTCCTCTGTAACCGTACCCCGACAAGTAGAGATGAAGAAACTCCCGGTCTTCATGAGGCCAAATGTGCGGGAGTTCATTAGATGGTAACTCGTCGGATTCAGATCACAATTCAAACTTACAAAGTCCGACTGAGCGAGAAGCTCCGGGAGACTACAAGGAATCAGTCCTGTCTCGTCGAGGAATTCGCTGTCAATGGGTGCAATGTCGTTGCCGACAAGGCTCAGTCCAAACCCTCCAGCCCTTTTGGCCACGGCTTTACCACAATTGCCCACTCCCACAATACCTAATTTTAGCCCGTTTAATGCAAAACACGCTCGCTTATCCCAGATCCCAGCCCTAATGTCTTGGTCCTGCAAATGCAACCCTCTTGAAAAAGCCAGTATGAAAGCGAAGACTGTATCAGCTACGGGCTCACTGAAGGCCCCAGGCGTATTTCGTACTGCTATACCGAGACGTAAGGCAGCCTCCTTGTCAATGGAATCTATTCCCGTGCCCCACTTGGAGATCACTTTAAGTCGACGGGCTCTCTTTAAGACTTTCTCGCTAAATTGGTCATCACCGCTAATGACCCCATCATACTGCCCAATGATCGGAAGCAGCGCGTCCTCCGAGAGTCTTTCTCTTACAGTGGCCAGATCCACATCTAACCCCAGCTTTTCCATTCTCTCTGCGTATCGAGGGTACACTTTTTGAAAATAAGGAGCGGTGACTAGCACTCGCCATTTCTTCTGAACCATCAAACCATTCCTGTATGCAAAACCTTTGAATGCATTGCTTATGTGCGGTCAGAGGAACCGTGGCTCCGCATTGCAATAACCCAGTTAGCGGCGGACCTTGACCTTGTCCATTCCAGCCTCTATCGACTCTGCGTCCGGGATCTCTCCGCGCAGCCTGTGGAGGTATTCAGCTACTTTGAAATCCAGCTCCTCGTCAATGTCCCAAGACTCCTCTCTGGAGATTTGAAACATGAGAGGCCGTTCACCAATACGACTGTTGAGGCGTCTCAGTGCCTCGGCTTGAAATATGTATATGTTGGAATTTTCTTCGAAGACGGGGTCTAGATCCTGGGTCCTCAGCAGCACCTTGGGATCGTGGTTGATTGCCTTGCCAGCGATGTTCCAAAGTCGAGTTTTAAAGGGAGTGACCCCAAAAAGTGAATCGAATTCCGGGTGACCGAGAATACTCTCTATGGCCCTAGTCACCGTTTCAGCACGCAGTAAGGGATTAGTAGCATGAGTTTGCACGTACCAGTCAGCCTTCACAAATCCTACGTCGTGCAAGAGAATATCTGTCATCGGCGTCATGTCAGAGCATAGGTGTTGAGGTCTGGGTATGATTCTCACCCGTTTGAAAGACCTTGGGAGTTCTTCCATGAGAAGTTCAGAGTTGGTGTTTACGTAAATCTCTTCAATGTACGGGCAACTTAGCAGAGTAGAGATGATGTGCCAGTATAAGGGTTTCCCGTTGAACAGCCGGATATTTTTGTTGGGTACTCTCTTGCTGTCTGACCGCATGGGAACCAGAGCGACAATCCTGGGGGAGACTTCTTTCGCCTTCGCCGTCTTGGGGCGGGCGGACAAATGCTCCTCTTGAGACCTTCTGGGGGTGTCCAAGAAATCGGGATAGAAGAACTGCATTTTCATGCGCTTGCCCAGCTCGCCTTTGACGCGGTATCCACTGAAAGTACCTGTGAACTGGTCCCACCGGGCTCGCAGAATCTGCATCATCGTGGTCCCCAGCAGCCCTTCATGATAAGCAGCCACAAGGTCCGAGAAGCAGTTAGAAGCATAAAGCCAAAACATTTCCAGGAGGCCCAAATGGGACTCTGGAAAGATCCTTTTCAATGCGATGGCTTCTCTCTTATAACGATTAAATCTCTGGATGGAGGATTCGTCATGGACGTGAACGATTTCTGCCTCAGCGCAGTAAGCTAAATAGTATCCCGCACCAACGATTCTCTTCGCCCAGGCAATGTCTTCAAGGCCAGTCAACTCTTCATCGTACGGGTACTTTTCCCACAACTCGCGACGTATAGCCGCACAGGCGTTATTGCAGAAAGGGTCCTGTTTTTTGGAAACTGAGAAGTCCGGGTAGAGTTTTTGGAATATTCGATGCTCGAAATAGCCTGTCACCTCGTTTCCTCTTTGTTTGCCGTACACAAGGGCGATTCTTGATTCGGCAAACAGGCTTATGAGATGATCCAACCATGTCGTTGTGGTAGGGTAAACGTGCGCACTGACGAAGACCAAGAAGCGCCCACGGGCATTCCGACACCCCACATTCAGTGCGTGCCCGAACGAGAAATCCTCTGGTGCAATTCTCAAGATACGGACTTCGTAATCCCGAACTATATCCAAAGTACGATCTGTAGAGCCCGAATCCACGATTATTATTTCATAGTCTTTTCGGTCCTGCGCCAGCAGAGCCTCAAGAAGGCGGCGTATGTGCCGCTCCTCATTGTAACACCGTATAATTATTGAGACGGTCGGGTCAGCCACACCAGTCACTTTGCAAGCCTCAACATCCTGTGCGGACTTCCACACACCGGGCACCCAGATGCCATTTCATTTGCCCTCACCAAAGTCACCTTGCGTTGTAGAGCGTGTAGACTCACATCTTCTTTCTACAATCTACTTCGGTGATCTTGTCTTTTTCAGATTCGGTAAATCCTAGACACAAGTGCTTGCCACCGCGGAAAGCAGTCACACCTTTCTCCTCTGTTTTCATAATTATTTTAGCATACTCTTCGAGGAAAGTCTCCTGATGGACGAGCAAACTGGGCCACAAACCACACGCCAGGGTGCCGACAGTACCCAACTTACCAGACGGGTGAAAGAGGCACCCCGCTTCAGTAGACCAGTAGTCGTCAGTAATACCTCGCGTGGCAGAACGGGACGTTTCAGCTCACATGGGCATCTGTGAGGTTTAACCTCGAAGCTTCGCCTACACAAGGCCAGGTTTTCAAATTTGACGGACAGAGATATAAGGCACCAGGGCGAATCAGAGTCGCTGGCCTCGGCGAGCTAAGGAGGTACCACCGGTCCACCTTTATGCAGCATTCTGAAGGGAGTGCCACTATCAACTCAACTTCACTACGAGCGGAACGGAAAGCCTCACGGTATTCTCCATTATTTTCTGGATCTCTTTTTCAACACGCGTGACTGTCACGCGCTTTTTTGGGCATGTAAACCAAATGCCGTCATGGAGAAGTAGCACAATTTGGGCGGCATTCCTGCTTTTTAGAACCTGGCACTCCTCTACAGCCCCATCGCCACTTCAGCTCTGCCTCTTCACTCTCATGGCACAGTAATCTCGACTGGTACTGCAATACCCAATTGGATTGCCACAGGAGTGTAAATGTCTACGTTCTCTATTGGAGTTCGGATTGAAACTACAAGCGAGTAACGGCAGCGTTTGTTCCACCGGTTGAGGTGATGCCGCTCTCGCCACCAACCAACGGCAGGGTAGATCGCGATCCGGTTGGACAGTGACAAGTCTGCGGCTGTTCCTTGCCAGACGTCGGAGTGAATGGACCCAACGTCGCGTGCATTACCAATGACCCATTTGTCTCCGGGGCCTTCCGTTCCCGGATGCTCGCCGTCATCACGAGCCTGCCGATTCACTCGTGCAACAAAGTCCTCTTCGGACTCTCCTGGCCCGTTTACCTCGAAACGGAGTGCATGAGAGGGATAGCGATAGCGATCCTGCCACCCCACCTCACCGGGGCCTGGCTCGACAAAATAGGACAGAGTTACACGCATTTCTACTTGCGTTTCACCCAAATCAATGAGAGCTTCCAATGGCCAAGGTACCCTGTAGAGATGCATATCTCTGGTCACGTAGCGATCATCTCGCTTGTCATAGGGTTGCAGTTCCGTCTGAGAAATGAGAGTCAGTGAGTTTGCAGCACTCGAAAGAGCACGTTCCAAATTAGGCACTCCGTATCCGCAGACTCGAATCAGCCGCGCATAGGAGGTTTTGCTTTCATCCAACAGAAACTGATTCCTCATGGCATCCGTCCACTGCGAGCTATGGACGATCAGACCGCGGATGGTTTCCGGCCATGCATCAGGATATAGTGCCTGTATCCGCGCAGCCATCCAGGCTGCTTGGGCCGCCGCAGCGCTCGTTGCACAGAACGGTGCGAACTGGGCGTCTGTTGGCTGGTAGTAGGTCGAAAGGAGTTTCAGGTCGTCGGGATCAAATATGGAGTCGTTCGGTCCTTTTGCGACATTTCCTCCTTCGAGGAGTACCTCAGGTTTGATGGGCCATTTACGTGAAGGCCAAGTGCTCGATGTAGTACTATACGGAGACAGTCCGCCGAGCGGAGCTACGGGAGAGAAGTTTGTAAGCAACGGATCACGGATAGTTACTTTCTCCGTGTGAGCACCCACTGTCAAGACATTCCAAGCTTGCCCCGGATCATGAACCTCGTTGGTGAGATTGTCTGCAAAATATCGGCCCCAACTTTCTGGATCATCAACATTTCCAGCGCTGACGACAATCAGTCGTTTACGATCATCCTCATACCCCGACGCTAATTCATCCAATTTTCCAGACCACGATGAAGGTCTCCCACGGTCCCGAAAATCGGTTGCTGTCACGGCCAAACACCCGATGCGTTTGCGGTTAGGTGCCTGGATTTCAGCAAGATAAAGCCCCTGGGCGACCATGTAGCCCCAAAGTCTCTGGGGATTCTGCGCTGGCGGCGGTGGAAGTATTTTGGCCGACTCCAAAACATGCGTAATCCGAATTCTACCAGTCGATTGCAGAAGCTCTAGAAGGTCGCCAAAGGCTGCCGTTCCTGCCATCAAAGTGCCGTGTCCGTCGTGGTCGTGCGTGCCCCAGTCTTGAATGACGGCATGGAGATCTGCATAAGATAGAACGGGTTGAATGAGCAAGTGGCCGTTGTTTACACCTGAATCCAGGATGCAAACGACCACATCCGCGTTGTCATCGACCACGGTGCGGGCAAGGATTTCTCGCGCCAAATCAATCTGTTGCCGGTTCTCCAGTTCAATAAAGAACAACGCCACCTTTTTGGCCAGCCTGAACTCGGCGATATCGTCAGATGATGCAACCAAGTCGTGTAGGTGTTCGCGGTTGGCAGAGATCATAAGAACCGCGCGTTCCGGGAATTTGATGATCCCTTCAGCTTTGTCAATCCGGTGCGTTCGGAGTAGCGCCTCAAACTGCTCAATGATGCTATCCTGATCACTGCTGAGCCAAACTTCGGTCCACGAGGCGGCATCACTAGGCATGAGTGCTCGGTCGTCCTGCCAGAAAGATTCGAGAACAGCACAACGAATGTCTGAGATGCTCTCAATCAATTTTTGGTTTTTTGGCTTTCCGGTCTTCGTTTCCTCAGCGGAGTACGCGTTAATCTTTCTCAGAAAATGTCCGCGTTGGTTGTTCGGCACGTAGACAGTTGCAAACGTCTGCTGATCTTGCCCTACTGTTTCTTTGCGAACGTTAAGGAGGCGAATACCTGTCCGCAGTGCCTCCAGGCTCTTCAGCATAAGCTCAAAACCTGGTGCACTCACAAAATCAATGTAAGCACCACGCCTCTCAACGTGGGCTACTGCCTGACGCTGTTCGTCAACTTCCGCCCAGGCCCCATCGAGGCGTTGTCTTAAGTAGTTGCCATGCTGACCGCGGTCGCGCGGAGGAATTGCGGGACGCCCTCCTCGTCTCGGGTTTGTGAACCCCTGGGTTCGTGTGGGACCCTCTAAGAAAATATGCCTGTAGCGTTCTCCGGGCACAGCGTCTTATCCTCTTTGCCCCTGACGGGCATCTTGTCTTTCAGCGAGCAGCTGCCGGAGCAGTGTGCCTTTTAACGTCTTCTGGTCCATGAGAATGGCTTGTTTGATAGAATCTCGACAGGCTTGATCGATTTCTGCATGGCTCAACCCCTCGCTTTCAGTGAGTACGGTTGTCCAGCCCAAGCGAGAAGGTATAAAGGAACCCAGTATATTCTGTATGAGCCGTTTCCTATCTTCCTCTTCCGGCCTTTCGTAATAGAGCACGTCATCGAAGCGACGGTACAAGGCCCGGTCCAATAGTTTCGGACTATTTGTAGCCGCCACAATCAGACTGTCAGAAATATCCTGATCTATGAACTGGAGGAAGGTGTTCAAGACCCGACGCATTTCCCCGACATCGTTTTCGAGGGTTCGTTCACCGCCAATTGCGTCAAACTCGTCGAATAAGTAAACCCCTTTTTCCTGTTGAATCAAATCGAAGATTTGCCTTAACTTCGCGCTGGTCTCACCCATGAATTTGGTCACCACCTTGTCTACTTGGATGGTGTACAGAGGTAATCGCACTTCATGGGCCAGCACTTTGGCCGACATCGTCTTACCCGTGCCCGGTGGGCCAATC
>Ga0172375_10002116_pt1 | contig 31398 bp, 34 predicted proteins | sample LakKiv1m_FD_114537 | JGI IMG/M metagenome (GOLD analysis project Ga0172375, IMG submission 114537) | Freshwater microbial communities from Kabuno Bay, South-Kivu, Congo - kab_092012_11.1m | ecosystem: Environmental > Aquatic > Freshwater > Lake | place: Democratic Republic of the Congo... | reverse complement strand
AATAGACATATTTAATGAAATTGGAATTCCTACTGGTCCGTTTATACCCCCTACAGATAAATCTTACTGGCCATTAGGATTTACAAATAAAATAAGTTGTGTGGATAAAGATGGAGATGGATTTTGTAATTGGGGAATTTCTAAAGATAAACCAGACACTTGCTCAAGTTTATGTAAACCAGAAAAAGATTGGGATGATTCAAATCCAAATATCGGAGCTTTGAAAATTTATAATCAAACAGATAATGATACTGCTTCAATTATCATTCCTTTTTGTACTGATTCTGACGGTGGAATTAATTCTTTGATTAAAGGTTTTTTAATAAGCAATGCTAATGGTTGGGATTCTCTTAATTCTGTATCTGATACTTGCGCTGTGAAAACAGAAGAAGGTTACCAAGATTTTGGTTCTTGTAATGGATCTTCTTGCTATTTATTGGAATATTATTGTAATGAATTAACCCCGGATGTTAGTGTTAGTTATCAAAATTGTCCTTATGGGTGTAAAGATGGGGCTTGTAACAAAAGTGAAGAAGAAGTAATACCCTCTTGTACTCCTTCTTGTGCAAATGTTTCTGAAATAACTTGCGGACAAATTATTGAAGATGGATGCGGAGGCACATGTGAAATTGGAACAAAATGTTCTTCAGGACAGACTTGTCAAAATAATCAATGTATTACTTCTTGTCAAGGATGTTTATTAGATGAAAAATGTTATCCTTTTGGATACAGGAAGAATGAAACATTTTGCTCTGAAAATTATAAGTTTAATTCTCAATTAGGTGATGAAATTTCTTGTAAAAATAATTTTGAATGTATTAGTAATCTATGTGTTAATGATAAATGCCTTAGCAACAATTTAATAAACAAGATTATTGCTTTCTTTAAGAAATTATTTGGTATTAAATAAAAATCTTTTCCAACTCGCACAAAAATAAGATCTTAATTTTTATGCCCTGTCCGAGATTTGAACTCGGGTCGCCACCGTACTCCAATAAAGGATGCATAGAGATGCGTAGACTTTAAACTCTCATCGAGCGAAGTCTGCCTTTATTAAGTCCAATAATAAATTATTGGATGATTTTGAGAGGGTGGAATCCTTGGCCTCTAGACTAACAGGGCATTCTTATCTATCTTAAATACAAAGTTTTCTTTTAAAATTTGTGTTTTTTAGAAAATTTTAATAACTGATTTTCTTATCTTTTCATATAATTATTATAAAGTCCCATAGTACAGCGGTCAAGTATACGGCCCTCTGGAGGCTGTGACCCAGGTTCGAATCCTGGTGGGACTATTTTATTTTTATTTTTTTATCTTTTTAGAAAGTTTTTTATATCTTCTTTTATAATTAATAAGATGGTGTTAACATCTTTGTTTGTTGGTTTAATTGCAGTAATTGCTCTTACTCTAATCCTTTTTGAAGCAAAAAAAACAAAACATAAACTTATTTTAATACTTATTCTAGGTTTTATTCTATTTGGTTATTTTAGTTTTGTTATGGTTTTTAAGGGAAATCCAATTTCTATAAAAAGCTTGAGCGATATTGATAAAATCTTAAACCTTTATTTTTCTTGGCTTGGTCAAGTTTTTAACAATGTAAAAGTGATTACAGGACAAATAATTAAATTAAATTGGGCATCTAATTCTACTACTTTAATCAATTCTACAAAAAATCTTATTTAATTTTTTATTAAGACTCTTTTTCTTTTTGCAAAATATTTATAAACTAAAAACTATTCTTTTAATTTAGAAATAAAGAGGTATAACTTTATATGGTTAAAAAAAAGAGAGTTTATTCAAAGAAATCTGTAAAAATTAAGTCTACAAACAAAAAATTGAATCATCCTTTAACTTCTTCAAAAAAACAAGTTCTTCCTAAAGAAGTTGGAAAACAAAACGTTTTTAGAATTTTGAATTATATGCTTCTTTCTTTGGTTATTTCTTTAGGTTCTTTTATCCTATTTAAATTAATGAATGTTTCTTTTTTTCAAAATCTTTTTTATTTATTAACAATTATTTCTTTTTTTGTTTCGATTGGATTTTTAATTTCTTTGTTGGTTTATTTATTAGTTAAATTTTTTAGAAACGCACATTTAGGATAATTTTTGAATATCTTTTTCTTTTTTAGTTAAATTTTTTAACTGTTATTTTTTTATCTTTTAATAATAAAGCTCCAGTAGCTCAGTTGGTTAGAGTACGTCCTTGGTAAGGACGGGGTCCTGAGTTCAATCCTCAGCTGGGGCTTTTTTATTCTTTTAAATAACCATTTAAAGTTCTATTTAATTTATATAAAAATTTAGTTTTTTATTAAAGAATCTGATACTAAGTTAAGGCTAATTATTAAAATTATTAAAAAAATTGTTGGAAAACATATTCTACCGAAAAATCCTCCTCCAGCAGGGGGGTTAATTAAAGGTGAAAGAAACCAATGTCCTGTGATAGATAATAATACTAAAATAGCTCCACCAATAATAAATTTTATATTTTTCTTCATATATATTTATATTTAAATTGATATATAAATCTTTTTAATAAATAGTAGGTTTTATTCTAATCTTGTTTTTAGTTATCTTTATAAACTGAGAAGCTAAGTAAAATTATGGATAAAGAAGATAAGTTATCTGATTTAGAAAAACTTAAGACCAAGTATAAAGAATATCAAGAGAAGTATAATAACCTTCCTAATTTTGATTGTTTAAATCAAGATTTTCAAATAGAAAAAGTTTGCAAAATCCAAACTGATTTTTTAATAAAAGAAATAAGAAAAGTTATTTTAGAAAAATTTTTTGATTACTTAAAATTTATCGAATCTTTACTAAACCCTCCTGCTGAATCTCCTCTTTTCGTTTTTGCAATTATAAAAAAAATAGATATTCCTAAAAAAGAAAGCTTAACTGAAATTTATAAAAAGATTTCATCATTAGAGTTTGAAATTATTCAATTAGACTTAAACTATTCTGAAGAACAAGAAGTAAAATCAGTTATAAAATATTATCAACTTTGGCAGGAAATTAAAAAAGAACTAACAAACCTTTTTAATCTCTTGGAAAAAGAAATTGAAAAATCTATAAATAAGAATACTAGTTATTTAGGCTAATCTTTCTTTAATATAATCTATTCTCTTTTTAATAAATTTCTTATTCTAATAAACTAATTACTTCTTTTAAAGAAATTTCAAATAAAGATACAGGCATTTTAATCTTCCAATTATTCAAATTTTTTGGATGAACTTCTCCTAATTGTCCAATACAATTATTACCTAAAAATATATCTACTGTTCTTCCTTCAATAAAATAGGGCTTAACTTCTTTTGATTCCTTTATCTCTATTTGAATATTTAACATTTTAAATAAATATTCTAAAATTTGTCTTGCTTCTGTAAAATTACTTGGAGATAAAGCTATAGATAACTTCTCTTTTTCTTCTGGTTCAAATACCTTTCCAATTTCAAAAATTCTTTGAGGATATTCGGAATCTGAATTTTCACTTAAAATTCTTAACAAACAATGACTTAAATCTTTTCTTAAAATAGTATAATCTGTTTTTGAATTTTCTAATTCTAAATATTCCTTTTCTTCTAAAGACATTTTTTTAAACTGGTCTTTTTTTAAAGTTAAATGATAACTTGAAGTTTCTATCAAGTTTAGTCCTGTTAAAATTTCACAAATCTTATTTTTTACTTTACTACTTTTTGATTCTCCTCCAAGTGTAAAAATTTTTGGGAGTTCAGCTATAAAATTTTCGTAACCATAAGCTATTGCAACATCTTCAATTAAATCTACTTCATGTATTATGTCAGTTCTCCAAGATGGAATTTCAACATTTTTCTTTTCGTATATATATCCCATCTTTTTTAATAAATGATTAAGATTTTCCTCTTTAAGATTCAACCCTAAAAGAGAATTTACATTTTCTAAATTTATTCTCATCTTTTCTTTTTTAAATTCTGGGGTTATAATACTTTCTTTTCCATATATTACCTCTATAGAATATGTTTTTCCTCCTGCTTCACTTAAATTTGAAACTATGATATTAAGACATTTTTTTAATAATTCCAAATCAGATCCAGAGCACTCTAAAAATATATCTTTTGTTTTATAATCTACTTTTCCTGTGAGCTGAGAGTTTATTATTGGAGGCATACTTAATATTTGATTATTTGAATCAATAAAAATAGGGAATTTTTCTTTTCCAGATAAAAGAGAAGCATATTCCTTTCCTTTGGGGTGTCTTTGCAATATTTGAAAACCATTCATCTCTTTTTCAAAGTCTAAGGGGATAAACTTTATTTTGTCTGGTTCTAATGCTTTGAAAGTAATTGGCAATTTTACTTTTTCTAAAGGATAAATACCAATAGCAAATTTTTTTCTATTTCTTCCAAGAGTTAAATGTAATTTTTCTTGCATATCAATAACTTCTTTTATCAATTCCTCTGTAAAATTCAAATTTTTGATAATTGCGCACACGGTGTAGGGTCTTATATTTTTTAATGAAGAATCTACATAAATCTTATAATCTTTTTCTGGATTAAAAATTTTATATTCTGTTTTTTCTCTTTTTCCTAAAAAATGTAAAAAACTTCTTTTAAATCCGTAATAAGATAATAAATCTGGCCTATTTGGATAAACTTCAATTTCTACTTCTTTATCATCAATATTTTCAATTGGGGTTCCAAATAATGCAATCTTTTCTTGCATTTTTTCATCAAGTTTTCCTATTTCTCTTTCAAATATTTTTTTATTAAAACTTATGGTTGCCATTGAAAACCTCCTGCGGGTTTCTCACACTTCCAGCATCCATCAAAGAAAACCTCCGAATCCTCAACCTTCCAATCTTCATTTTTTAAGTTCATTTTATTATTTTTTCTTGTATTTTTTTTAATTCTTTTTTATCCATTGGTTTTGCTCTTTCAGGATTTAATTCATTTCCTTTATTTAATGGAACAATATGAACATGAACATGTGGAATAAAAAAACCTTCCACTGCTATTCCGACTCTTTTACAATTTAATTTTTCTTTTAGTATTTTTGCAATCTCCTTTGTATGTTTCATCAGTTTTATGTATTCTCTGTCTTTTAAATCAAAGATATAATCAGTATGTTTTTTTGGGATTAATAAAATATGCCCTGGGTTTATTGGACTCATATCTAAAAAAGCAATATATCCTTTATTTTCCCAAACTTTATAAGAGGAAATTTCATTGTTTATAATTTTACAAAAAATACAATTTTCATGTGAATTTTCATTTTTATCCTTGTTTTTAATTTTCATTTTATTCATCTTATTTTGTCCAAAATTTAATTTTTCTTAATTGAGTTATATTATTTTTATATAATTCTCTAAGATCTTTTATTTCATAATAATCCATGATCATTCTATCAAAACCAGGACCCCATGCTAAAACTGTTATGTTTTCTCCTAAAAGAGGGATAACTACTTCTGGTCTAAAAATACCTGCTCCCCCTAATTCAAACCATTTCTTTTTTTCAGGATGAAATACATCTATCTGCACACTTGGTTCTGTATAAGGATAATAACTAGGAATAAATCTTATCTTTTCAAACCCCATCTTCCTAAAAAATTCTTTTAAATATCCTAATAAATTTCTAAATGTTAATCCTTCTGCTATAACAATTCCTTCTGTTTGATTAAATTCAAAACCATGACTCCAATCTACTGTCTCATTTCTAAAACATTTTCCTAAAGCAAAATATTTACATGGGATGTCTTCTTTTTTTATTTTTGAAAGAGTATAAGCTGAAACAGCAGTGGTATGGGTTCTTAATACCAATTTTTTTGCTTCTTCTTCTTTCCATAGATAATTCCAACCTTTACTCCCGTTTATTCCTTTTTCATGACTTTCTTTTATAGATTCTACTAATTTTTTTTCAGGCAATTCTTTGATTTTTCCTTTGACAAAAAAGGTATCTTGCATTTCTCTTGCAGGATGATCTTGAGGTGTGAATAATGCATCAAAAACCCAAAAAGAGGATTCTACTATATTCCCTTCCATCTCTTTAAAGCCCATGTCTATCCAAACTTTTTTTGCATATTCCACAGCTTGATTTACAAAATGACTTTTTCCACCATAAATTTCAGGAAGTTTTGAGGTTACATCATATCTTCTAAATTTTTTTTCTTTCCAGTTTGATTCTTTTCTTAATAAATTAGGAGTAATATTTTCTACTAATTCTTTAAAATCCTTTTTAACTTTAATTATTTCTTCTCCTATCTTAGTTATTTTTATTTTTACTTTATCTTCTTCTTTTATAAAAATTATATCCTTCCTTTTTTCTAAAGATTTTAATGCATATCTCTGTTCTGGAGTTAAAGTAATAAAGTTTAAGGGTAATTCTTCTAAAAATTTTTCTTCTAATGTTTTTTTAATTATTTCTTCTCCATTTGCATTCAATAATAATTTCCCATTTTTTATTTCAATTAAGGACTTATTTTTTAATGCTCCTATTGAAGCCTTTATTTCTTCTTCAGAAAGATCTAGTTCTTTATGTATCTCATTTAAATTTAAAACTTTTTTCTCCCAAATTTTTTCAGATAATCTTCTTTCAGGAAGGCCTCTTTTTTTATAGAGTAATCCATTAATTCCTAAATCAATTATTTTGATCTTTGAATGTTCTAAAATTATTATTTTTTTGTTTTCTAAATATTCCAAAGCTCTTAAAATAGAAGTTTTGTCTAAACCTGTTTTCTTTACTATCCCCTCTATATCGTTTTCTTTAATAAAATCTAAAACTTTTTTTTCATTAATATTTAATGATTCTATTATTTTTTCTATTTCCTTTTCCATCTTGATTATTTTTATCTAATTTTTTTTGTCATCCAAGTAGGCATACCCAAAATTAAACCCAATCCTTTTTTTAACATCTGACTTTTTTTGTAATTAAATGAAATAAATTCCATATATAATTTATTCTTATTACATATTTTTATATTTTGTTTAATTCTTCCAATAATTCGCGCTTTTTCTTTTCCACTACTTTCTATTAATTCATCCAAATTTATTCCTATTCTCACGTCTTTCTTTTTTGCTAATTTTGCTAAAACTTGATTAAAACCAGAATTTCTTTCTTTGTCATAATCTTTTCTTTCCTTCTGGTTTATCAATAAAATAGAAATATTCTCTTTTTCTAAAACTTTTCTATTTAACAGGTCATCTCCTGAAAAGATAATCTCTTCTTTTGTATTTTCTTTTATTATCTTCCTAATCTTATTAAAATCTTTTTCTTCAACTAAAATTTGTTTCATCAAAATCTCCTATTATTGTTCCTTCAAATTCTTTTCCTTCTAATAATTTCTTTAATTCTTTTAAATTGCTTCCCAAAAGGAATGTTTTTATTTTTGATTCTTTAATAATCCTAGATGCATTTTGGTCTAATACAAAGTGTTGTCCTGGTTTAAACTTTATTTTATTAATAAGCTTATCAAATTGTTTCCAAGAAATTTTTTTGATTAATTCTACATCTTTATACTTAGACGGATCTTTATTATATAATCCTTTAACATTGGTTAAATTGATAAAATCTGTTTTGAATCTTTTAGCTAATAACGCTGCAGTTGAATCTGAAGTTTGATTAGGTTTATATTCTAATGCTCCACAAAAGAGAATATCTTTTTTCTTTATTTCTTTAATTAAACTTTTAGTAGTGTGAGGTATTCCTTTTTCATTGTCTAAATTAAAAAGATAGTTCATAAACCTTGCATTTGTTCTTGTGCATGAAATACCTATAAAACTTTGAAATAATTCATTTATATTCCCTTTTTTTAATGCATTTATGTAAATTCTAGCAGTTTTTCCTCCACCACAAGTTATAATAAATTTATATTTTTTAGAATTTTCAATTAAAATTCTTTTAAGATTTAATAAATATTTTAAATTAATTTCATTTGGAATTATCAAACTTCCACCAAGACTTAAAACTTTTATCTCTTTTTTCATTTATTATACAAAATTCTTCATGTTTTTATTCTTTTTTATATAGAAATATTTAAAAAAATTGGAACTTTCTTAATAAAATGGAAAATAAAAAGATGGGCTTAAAAGAAACATTAATACAAGTTGGATTAAGGATTGCAAAAAGAGGAGAAGGAGCTTTATTTGTTGTGGGGGATATTCCATATAAACCTTTAGTAAATCAGACTGTTCCTGCTTTCAAAATTATTGATAATCCTAAACTTTTAGAGTCTTTAGCTTTAATTGATGGAGCAGTTATAATTAACAAAAATGGGTTTTTGAAAGCTTATGGGGTTATGATTAAAAGTAAAAAAGTTTTTAAGAATTATGGAACAAGACATAGTGCTGCTTTAAGTGCTGCAATTAAAGATAATCTTGTTGTAATAGTTTCTGAAGAAGATAGAAAAGTCAAGATTTTAGAAAATGGTAAGATGGTTATGCAGTTTGATGCATTACAAAAAAATGTAGAAAAGTCTGTTCATAATATGGCTGATTTATTGGAAATAGTTGGTGCAGGAACTTTGGGCACAGTTGGAACAAGTTTATTTGCTCCTGCAAGCGGAATAGCTTTACTCCCAGGAGTTATAATCTTTGGATCTGTTTATTATCTTTTAAAGTTATTAAATAAAGAAAAAAAGAAATAAATTTTTATTTAATTGTAAATAAATGATCATCTTTTACATTAAAGATATCTAATCTTACTCCTGAATCTATCCACCCATGAGCATAGTTTAATGCAGCAAAAGCATTTACAAAATCTTCATTTTTTTTGAAGTATTCAGAATCATTAAAATAATTTTCTGCCATATTGACTATTTCTTTAGCATACTTTTCCTTTCCTTTAATAACATTCTTCTTTATTTCTTTTAATGCTTGGGCAGTTATGTCTTTATACTTTTCTAACTTCTTTTTTGTTATTCTATTTTGAACTTTTATTTTCATTTTTTCTTATTTTCATTTATAATTAGCAATCTTTAAATATATGTTTGTTTTTTTGTTTATATGAAAAAGGGGAAAAAATTACTAATCTTTTTTAGTTCATTACTAGTAGGTTTAATCCTTTTTGGAACAATAATTAGTGCGGATTCTTCTAATCTAATAAAAGATTCGGATAATTTTAATAACAAGGAAAATTCTTCTCTTTCTGGTTTGTCTGAGAATGTTTATGGATACATAAAAGATTTTACTAATAACACGGGTATTAAACCAGAAGAGATAAGGAATGTTTCTCAATTAGACTTAAACTCTTTGCCAAAAGATGTGGATTTAAAAAATGTTAAAGATGCTAATCTTGCTATATACCAAATAGAATATTCTTTAAATAATTCTTCTAGGTCAAATCAAAAACTTTATATGATTACTTATTCAACAAATCAACTTCAAACTCAAGGGGACTTAATTATCTCAGAAGATAAAAGATCTTTATTAAATTTTGGAATAAACAGAGAAATAGGTGAATCTCAATTTATGGAAAGTGCTACGGGTATAGTAGGCTCCTTAGATAAAGGATATGTTATGATGAGAGAAGGGAGTATTACAGGTGTTTCAACAAATTTAGAATCTTTAGGCGGAGATGGGTCTGTAGAAATACTAGTTTATAAAAATGGAGAAAAAATAAATTTTGGTAATGAATTTGTTATAAGTCAAGAAGGAGTAAAGAAAGATTATGATGTTCAATCAAAAGGAATAATTGAATTTAAAGCAGGAGATGTTATATCTTTATATATTAAAGTTTCTGGAAATGTTTCAATAAAAGATATAAACACTTTATTAGAAATAGTTACATATTAAGTAATTTATTAAGGGATTAATCAAACTTATTTTTTCTAGGCTTATCAAAATATTTTTAAACTAGATTTAATTAGAAAAAATATGGCAAAAGATCACAAAGATGTGATAATAAGGGTTTTAGCATTTTTTTTAGTAATCTCATTTTTATTACTTATTTATTTTTTGATTATTGGTCCTTCAATAAAAAATAAACAAATATCCGATTATAATACTGCTTATATTCAAGGACAAGTTGCTTTTGTTAATTCTATGCTTTCACAAATTCAAAATCAAGGTTTTGTGAATATTCCTCTTAATGAAAATCAATCGGTAATACTTGTTCCTTATACTCCTCAACAGTCCAATTAATCCTTCTAAGGTTATTTGATTTTTATTTAAAAATAACAGAAATATTTTTAAACTAGATTTAATTAGAAAAAATATGGTAAAAGACAAAAAAAATATTGTTATAATCTCTCTTTCAGTTATTGTAACAATATTATTGTTTACTTTGGGTTATTTCTTTTTAATAAGACCAAGCATAAACAATTTAGTGATAGAAGGACAAAATTATGGGTATCAATATGCAGTCTATACTATAGCTCAACAAGCTGCATCATGTCCAAATACAGGTGTCCCTTTAAGTGTTGGAAATACAACTATTAATTTAGTTGCTCTTGAATGTTATAAACAACCTTCAACGCAAACAACTTCATCAGAAGGGAATTATTCTTCTGTTCAATAAATTGCTTTTTATTTTTTTATTTTTTTATTTTTTTATTAGAATCATAAATTTATAAAATTTTTTTAATTATTATAGATAGTTTTTTAAATAACAATCTCTTTTTTTATTTATGTTTAATAGGATGCAAAAAAAGGGGTTGTCTTCTATTGTAGTTACTTTAATAATTGTTTTATTAGCTATTGTAGCAATAGGTATTGTTTGGGGTGTAATAAGAGGGGTTATTAGTAAATCTTCTAAACAAGTTAATTCTTTTACTTTTTCTCTTGATCTCAAAATTATTGGTGCTTATGAGCAGGATGGAAAAATTGTTACTAATGTTGAAAGAAGGCCTGGTCAGGGGGAGATTGTTGGATTAGCTTTTGCTTTAACTAATGGGACAAGTTCTGAATTAATAAAAGTAGATACTAGTCTTGGAGAATTAGAATCAAAAACTTTTACTTTGACACCTGTAGATTTAAATCCTAGTACAATTACTGAAGTAAGTGTTGCCCCTATTTATCTTGCTTCTGGGGATAAAACTATGGGAAGTATTTTAGATACTTATAGTTTAGGAAGTTCGAGTTTTCTTTCTGGGGATGATGGAGACCTTACTCCTTGTATTCCTATTAATCAAGAAGAAGCTTGTGGGTCTTATGTTTGTGGGAGTGTTTCTGATGGTTGTACTGGAAATTATATTTGTGGAACTTGTTCTGATGGTGAAGTTTGTAATTTAACAACCCATACTTGTCAAATTAGCACATGTGAAGATACTAGAACTTGGGATGAAATTTGTGGGGTTTCTGATTGTGGATTTGTAAATAATAGTTGTGGAGAATCAGCTCCTTGTGGTGATTTAAACGGTTTATGTCCTACGAATTATCTTTGTAATTTAAGCAATATTTGTGAAGCAATCGTCCCTTTAAATGAAGGGATAGTTAATGATACTTGGCCAGGAACTTCAAATATGTATTTTGGTAGTATTAACTTACCTACAGATGAAAACGCTCCTTCTATGTATTTAAACAAATATGTTAAAGTAAATAATAGTTTAGAAAAAACAATTTGTAGACCTATCATCATCTATAAATTACCTGTTGAAGGTTATCCTTATTCCCATATAGGGTTTAATTTTAATACAAACATTCAACCCTCAGATTATTATTCCATCTTCTTTACTCAAACACAGTGTAATAGTTATCTCTTTAGTTAATTTTTCATTTAGATTAGTTCTTTTTTATCTTGATAAATGAAATTTTTGAATTGCTAAAAACAAAAAAAAGAGGGGGATTTTACTAAAAAGATTTATATATAAATTGTTGCAATTAAATTATATAATGAACAATATAGAACCACTTCCTTTTTACAAAGAACCATTATATTATACTGGATTAATTGCTCTTATCGGAATCGGTTTAGTTATTTATTCTATTGTTGGAAGTAACATTTCTTCAAATCTAATGGTTCCTTCTGTTATAATTGCCTTCATTTTTGGAGGATTAACTTATTTTATGTGGGACACAAGATGTCCTCACTGTAAAAGACCTTTTTCTAAAAAAGAACAAATTGAGTGGAAAGAAGATTTAGGAATAAAGAAAGAACCATATACTTATCATTCTAAAGTTTACAAATATTCTGATGGAACAACTGAAAATGTTCCAGGAAGTCAAAAAACAATAATGCGAGATAGAAAATATGATAGGCATTATTATGTTTGTAAAAAATGTGAATATGGTTCAGATAAAGAATGGAAAGAAGAAAAAGGTCAATGGTTAGGAGAAGTACCAAAACCGCAATATATTAAGAAAAAAGAAAGTGCAGTAGGATTAGGTTTTGACGAAGAAAAAGAATCAAATAGAAAAGAAAGAGTTCCAATCAAAACGAGTTTGAAACGAGAGCTATTTGATAGAGCAGGAAATGCTTGCCAACATTGTGGGCATACATTTGGCTTAGATATTCATCACATTGATGAAAATCCTGCTAATAATAGCAAAACCAATTTGATTGTATTGTGTGCTAATTGTCATAGGATGGTTGGCGGAATAAGTAAAATTGCTCTCAAAAATGAAGCAGTAAAATCTTATAAAAAATCTAAAACAATTAATATTTATAAGTAAAATTCCCCTCTTAGTTCTTCGAACATTTACACTCACTTCGTTTGGAATTTATATACACAATTCAAAAACTCAAGGGGACGCTCCGCTTTCGGGCTAAAGCCATCACCCTCATTTAATAGCACTTTAAAAGAAAATCACGAGCCGAGTGATTTTCCCAAATTTAATTTCAGCTCTGAAAAAATTCTCAGCTCTGTTTCACGAGGAGAATTTTTTCGAGGAAATTGAACTTCTTTAAAGTGCGATGATATTGAGAAAGTTTTAAATATTAATCTTCTTTTATCTAGTTACCCTACAATGGTTTATAAAAAATATATAAAAAAAGACGGAAAACTTTATGGTCCTTATATATATCAAAGTAAAAGAGTGGATGGAAAAGTAGTTTCAAAATATCTGGGAGTTAGTGATTCAAAAGATCAAAACAATCTTAATAAAAATAAAATAATCCTTTTTCTCTTTATATTTTTTATAACAGCTTTTATCTTTTCTTATTCACTTTTTTTTAATAAATCTTTTACAGGAAAAGTAACATTAGAAAATAAAGATATAAATATAAATGAATCCAAATTATCTTTATCTTTAAGTTTAAAAGAAGGGGAATTAATTCCCCAGTATTCAAATTTAGTTTTAGAGTCTTCAAATCAAATTAAAAAATATCCTTTAAAAGATTTAATTCTTAAAAACTTTAGTTCATCTGGAATTTTTTATATTGAAAATGTGAATTTGTCTGAAAATGGAGAAGGTTTTGGAATTGATGGAAAAAAAGTAATTTACCCTAATTTAACATTTAAATTTTTGATTAAAAAATCTTTAAATAATAATCTTTCCGCACAAGAATCTTCTTCATCAGAAGAAAATGTTTTTACAAATAATTCTTCTAATTTAATTAATTTTAATAATCAATCAACAGAATCTATAACAACAAATGTGAATGAATCTACTATTCTACAATCAGACACTACCCCTCAACAATCAAACACTACATCTTCTAATTCAGTCTTAGAAACTTCTTTAGAAAATGACTCTTCCCAAGAACAAGATTCTAAAGTAGATATTTCAACTACATCAGATTCAACAAGTTTAGAGGAAAAAGCTAATACTTCTTCAGAGTCTTCTTCTATATTAGAAAGTATACAAAATGCAGTTTCAAATTTATTTTTAATCTTAACACCTACTGGAAGAGTTATTGAATCTTCATCTAATGATTTTTATCAAATCCAAGGAAATGTTTCTAAAAATAACCCTTTTATTTATAAACTAAATCCTGGAGAAACCTTTGAAATTGTTTCAGGAAGCGTTAAAGATAAAAGTGTCGGTTTAGAAGATAATCTTTTATTAATAAAACAAGAAGGAGATTTGATGATTATTGAGACAAACTATTCTACAGAAGAAGAAGGGTTTGGAAAAGATTATTTAGGAGAAGTATATAAAATTCCTTTAGAAATTAAAAACTTGTTTCAAGATATTAATCCTCCTGAAAATGAAGATTTTAAAATATATTTGGAGTATAATAATCAAACAATATCTTCTGTTAAAGATATTTACTCTTCTTCAACAGAATCAATTAATCTTCCTGTAGAAGAAATGCCTATTTTAAATTTTAATGAAACTCAAAATCAGACATTTTTTAATCAAACTCAAAACTTATCTGAAGGTGTTTTAGAAAATTTAAGTTTAAACAATTTTAGTTTATCAAAACTTTTTTTAACTGAAAATGAAAAGCAATTATTTCTATCCAAATTTTCAAATGATTCTTTAAAAATAATAAAATCAGAATTATTTAATGAAAGGTATGTAATTGGTTATCAATTAGCAGATTATTATATTGAATATTCTTACGATTCTAATCTAAGTGAAGATATCTTAAAATCTTTAATAGAAAATGATAAAATAAAATGGATTAAAGATATTTTAAGTAAAGAATTTAATCAAGAAATTAATTCTCAACCTGTTTCTGAAAATATTAAAAATCTTATTAATTCTTCAATTATATAACCTAATTTTTATCTAGATTAAATCATCTTTCTTATTTTAAATCTAAAATCTTGATTCTTCTTATCTAAATAAGCAGATAAAATTAAATCCCCTAAAACTACCTTATAAACTCCTTCATTTAATGGAATTTTTGAATATTTTGAAAAAAGGTTTATTATAGTAATAATATCTTCTTTGGTTAAATAAACAATACTCGGCATTATTCCCATAGCTCCTTTTACTATCACGTTATCATTAGGATTTGCAATTATTTCTCTTACTCTTTGATCATTGATTAATGGGTTTATCTTAAAAAAATCTAAATTCTTTCTCTCAGGAATTGGTTTTAAATAACTTAAATGACTTGGGAGAGCAATATCTGGAATATCCAAAAATCTTTTTTTTAAAGGATAGTTTCTTTTTATAGGAAATTTTTTTATCCGATTATTATTATTATTATTATTATTATTATTTAGTGAAGATAAACTAACAATTTTTGGACTATTATTTAGTTGGACTTTTTTTAATAATTCTATTTTTGTCAACATGCTTCCAAAAATATGTTCAAAATCTTTTTCAGATTCTTTTGTGTCTTCTTTTTTTTCTATTACTTTTTTTAAATTAGCAATCTCTTTTGATTTTGAGTTTTTTATTAATTCTAAAGTAAAATAAACTAAAACTTTTTTCTTTAGATTTTCTTGAATTATCTTCTTAGAAAAAGAATTTTCCATTTTATCTTTTTACTCTAAAGTTCTCACAAACTTTTGATTTAAGGGTTGTCTTCCAGTCATATCTGCGGGTATTGTTTTCGGTTGATAAGGATTTGCAGGTTGTGAATAAGGATTTATGAACTGATTTTGGAAAGGAACACTTATAGGAGCAGAATCTTTCTCATGTAATAACGTTATTCCTTTAGCTATAACTTTATTTTGTTCTAATAAATTATCTAATCTCTCAGAAATTTGATTGTTTATCTTATTATTATTACCTAAAGAAAAATCTTTGTCTGCAATTGCTTTTGCAGATATTTCAAATAATTCTAAAAGTTTAGATATTTGGGAGGATAAATCGTCTAATTTTACTGCTAGATTGGTCATAACTCTTTGTAAGGAAACGAAATTTTCAATAATTTTACTATTAACTGTATCTTCTATTTCACTCTCTTTTTTTACTACTCTCTTTTTTTGGCTTTTTGTTGATTTAACCATTTAATATAAATGTCTTTTTTATTTATAAAATTTTGTTCTTTTTATCTTTTTCATAATTTATCAATTTAATTTTGATTAGAGTATTGTCTTGGTTCTTCTCCTATTTGTTTTTCAGTCTCAGCCACATAATCTGAAATTTCTCTTGCTACATCTGCATTTACCGTTATGCTGTCAATATGATTTTTTACTAAAAATTCTACCATTTCTTTTTTACTTCCTGCTTGCCCGCATATACTGGTTTCTACATTATTCCTTTTACATACCCTTAAAACATAAGCTATCTGAGAAAGAACAGCAGGGTGCATTTCATTATACAAATCTTGAATTAATTCATTTCCTCTATCTACTGCAAGGATATATTGAGTTAAATCATTTGTTCCTAAAGAAATGAAAGAAATACCCTCTTCACATAATTCTCTTATTAGCTGAACAGCAGCAGGAGTCTCTATCATTACCCCTAGTTTAGCATCTTTAAAATTTATTTCTTCTAATATTTTTTTAGTTTCTTTTACTTCTTCTACTGAGATTACCTGAGGTAATAAAACTCCAATTTTTTTACCTTCTTGATTTATTCTTTTTAAAGCATTCAATTCTGATTTAATTATTTCTTTATTCTTTAATCCGTATCTTATACCATGTAATCCTAACATTGGATTAAGTTCTATTGTCTGAGGAGAGCCCTCTAAATTTCTGAATTCATCACTTCTTATATCTGAGGTTCTTACCCAAATCTCCTCAAAGAAATTTGAAATTTCTTTTATTCCTTTGTAAATTGCGTTTTCATATTCTTTAATATCTCCTTCTTTAATAAAATAATTAGGGTGTTTTCCTAGCTCTGCAATTATCCCTTCAATTCTTGTCAAGCCAACTTGTTTTATCCCGGTTTTTGATGCTCTTTCAGCAAAATTGGGCATATCTACTATAACCTTAATTTTAGTTTTTGTTTTTGAAAGTATAGATAACACTTCTTTTTGTTTTGTTTCTGCTAATTTTCCTTCATAGACTTTTCCTGAAAATCCATCTACAGTAATAATCTGATCATCTTTTAATTTATAAGTTGCTTCTCTTGTTCCTACAACAGCAGGTATTCCCATTTCTCTTGAGACAATTGAAGCGTGAGCAGTTAATCCTCCTTCATCTGTAACAATTCCAGAACATTTCTGCATTGTTACGACCATATCTGGATTGGTCATTATTGTTACTAAAATATCTCCTTTTTCTATTTTATCTAAATCTTTTAATTCGGTTATGACTTTTACTTTTCCAGAAGCTATGCCAGGAGAAGCTCCTAAACCTTCAAGTAAGATATTCCCCTTTAATTCTCCTGTTTTTTCAACTTTTTTTTCTAAAGTCGTTATAGGTCTGGTTTGAACAATATAAACTTCATCTCTTTCAATAGCAAATTCAATATCTTGGGGTTTTTTATAATGTTCTTCTAAAATTAAAGAAAGTTCTGCAATCTTTTTTATTTCATATTCTTTTAAAACTTGTTGAGTAGATTTCTCATTTGTTAACTTTATAATTTTGTTTTTTCCAGAAGAATCTCTTGTTATTGCTATTTTTTTACTCATTATTTTTTTGTCTAAGACCTCTAAATCTTTGTTAACAATGTATTCATCAGGGGTTATTGTTCCTGAAACAATTCCTTCTCCTAATCCAAACACTGCTTCAACTATCACATTGTCTGTTCGATTTGTTGGATCTTTTGAGAAAACTACTCCTGACTTTTCAGAATCAATCATTTTTTGAATTACTACTGCTAAACTTGTTTTAACTTTGTCAAACCCTTTTTTATTTCTATAATACACTGCTCTTGAAGTAAATAAAGAAGCAAAACATTTTTTTATGTTTAAGATTAATTCTTTATTCCCTTTAACATTCAAATAGGTTTCTTGCTGTCCAGCAAAGCTTGCACCTTCCAAATCTTCTGTTGTAGCAGAACTTCTAACAGCAACAAAGATTGGATCTGAATTTTTCATAATGTCCAAAATAGTGGTGTTTGTGTTTTTGAAATTTCCTACACTTAAAATATCATAATCTTCTAAAATTTCTTCTTCCATCTCTTTTGGAAAATCTGAATTTACAATCATTTCTCTTATTTCTTCTGTTACTTTATCAAGTAAATCTGTGTTTTCATAATCGATTTTTGAAAGCATTTCTTTAATTTTATTATCTAATCTTGCTTTATCTATAAAATAGTCATAAGCTTGAGCAGTTATAACAAATCCTGGAGGAACATTAACCTTCGCATTATAAATTTCTCCTAAATTTGCTCCTTTCCCTCCTGCAACATTTCCAGAATCTTTGTTTATTTCAGAAAACCATTTTACAAATGCTAATTTCCCCTCTTTTCCCTCTTCCATAATTAATAATACAAAATAGAGTTAATAAAGATTTTTGTTTTATTTAAAAATAAACTTATATAATCTTTTAATGTTTTCGCGTCTTGCTCTTACATCTTAATTTTTTTATTCTGAAATAGCTCCTACAGGGCAAGAATCAATTGCTTCCTTTACGCAAGGAACATTTTTTTGAGATTTTACTTTAGATTTTCCATCTTTGTCCATTTCAAAAACTTCTTCACAGATGGATACACATAAACTGCATCCAATACATTTATCTTTATCTACTTTTATCATCAATTAAATTATTTAGCAATATTTATAAACTTATTTTTTTATTATTTAGTTATGGTATGGTTAATTATTGGATTAATTATTTTTATTGTTGTAATATTGGTTTATTACTTCAATAGATTTAATGTATTAGAAAACAGAATTGATAATTCTTTTAGTCAGATTGATGTTCAATTAAAAAGAAGAGCTGATCTAATTCCAAATCTTGTAGAAAGTGTTAAGGGATATATGAAGCATGAAAAATCTATAATTCAAGATGTAACAAAAGCTAGAGAATCTTTGGTTTCTGCTAAAGGATTTCAAGAGAAGTTAAAAGCAGATAAAACCTTAGAAAACCATTTAAGTAAACTTTTTGCACTTGCTGAAAATTATCCAAACTTAAAAGCTAATGAAAACTTTTTGGAATTGCAAAGAGAATTGACTTCAACAGAAGATAAAGTTGCATATGCAAGACAATTCTTTAATGATAGTATTTTATCTTATAATCAATTATGCAAGACTTTCCCTGGAAATTTATTTGCAGGAATGTTCAATAAAAAGCCAAAAGAATACTTTCAAGCAGAAGAGTCAGAAAGAAAAGAAGTTAAAGTTAAATTTGATTAAGTTTTAATTAAGCAATTCTAATTCAATATGGAAAGAATAGATTTTAGAGACCAGATATCTAGAAATAAGAGGAAATCTTTTTTTCTTTTATCAATTATTTTTTTAATTATCTTTCTTCTTGGTTTTGTTATTTCTCAGATTTACAATCCAGATTCTTTTTTATTTATAATAATTATTTCAGGATTAGTTTCATTCTTTTATGTTTTTTTTAGTTATATTTATTCTGATAAAATTGCTTTATTAAGTGTAGGAGCAGTTCAAGCAGATAGTGAAAAGTATAAGGATTATTATAGAATTGTGGAAGGATTAACTATTGCAAGCGGATTGCCTATGCCTAAACTTTATGTTATGAATTCTGAGCAGATAAATGCTTTTGCTTCAGGTAGATCTCCTGAAAAAGCAGTAATTTGCGTTACAGTAGGAGCGTTAAAAAAGTTAGAGAGGAGAGAATTAGAAGGGGTTTTGGCTCATGAACTTGGTCATGTACAAAATTATGATATAAGATATATGACTCTTGTTTCTGTAGCTGTTGGAATGGTTTCAATAATTTCTAATCTATTTTTAAGAAGTTTATGGTTTAAGAGTAATGATAGAGATAATAAAAATTCAATTTTTTTGATTATAGGAATAATTTTGGCTATTCTCTCTCCTATATTTATTTTCTTTGTTCAAATGGCAATATCAAGAAAGAGAGAATTTAGTGCAGATGCTTCTTCTGTAAAATTTACACGATATCCTGAAGGATTAATTAATGCTTTAAAAAAGATACAGAAAGAAGAGAAAACTCCTGAAAGAAAAATAAATCAGGCAGTTGCTCCATTATTCTTTGCAGACCCATTTGGGAGATTATCTAGCACTCATCCTCCTATTGAAGAAAGGATAAAAACTCTTGAAAAAATGTAATTATCTCTCTAAGTTAATTTTATAAATACCTTCTTCTTCTATTTTTTATGGGTGCAATAAAAGGGGTATTTTTAATTTTTTTCTCTATACTTTTAATTCTCTCCTCTTTTTTTACTATCTTATTTTTTAGTTTAAACCAGTCTATGACTTATAACAATTTTGAAAATACTTCTTTAAATTTAGTAAATAAATATTTAATAAATAATCAATCTTTATATTCAACAATTGATGAAGAGCTTGGATTTATAAGACTTTATTGTCAAGAAAATCCAAACAATCTTTCTATTTCTGATTTGGAGTATTCTTTTAATTTTTCAGATTATAAAATTAAAATTACTTGTGATAACATAAATGACACTAATCTTCTAGTTAATGAAAGTGTTAAATCTTTGGTTCATGATATCTATTTTAAAGATTACAATTGTAGTTTTATGGATTGTTTTAATAAAGAACAAATTCCTTTATTTTTAGCTTCTCAAAAAACATATTTATTTTTGCAGAAAACTTTTTTTATATCTTTTATTATTTCAATATGTTTAATTATTTTTATATTTTTATTATTAAAGAATAAGTCAAATGTACTTTTATTTTTTTCTATCCCTCTTTTTGTTTCTTCATTTATCTTTCTAAAATTAACTTCTTTTCTTCCTACAATTATTGGAGGAGGAGATTTAATCAATGAAATAGTCAATATATTATTTTACAAGTCCAATGAACTCTCTAAAAAATTAATTATTCTAAGTGGAATCTTATTTTTTGGTTGGATAATCGTAAAGATTTTTAAATCTAGTATGAAGATAGAAGAAAAATTCTCTAAAATAAAAAATAAATTTAAATCGAAAGAGTCTGAAAATAAAAAGAATTTTTTAGATAAAGAAATAGATAAAAATAATAAGAACAATAAAACTGAAGATAATCTAAATTCTGATAATAAAAATATTAAAAAATAAATTAATAAATTCTGATCCATAAAATGTGTAAAATCTGTGAGATAAATCCGGTTTATGAATTTACTAATAAAAGAAAACTTTGTGAAAGATGTTTTATAAATTATTTTAATAAAAAGTTTATTTTAAATATTAAAAAATTTAATCTAATTTCTAAGGGAGATAAAATTTATTATGTGAATAATAAAGATTTTAAAACTATTGTTTTAAAGAATATTTTACATTTTTTTAAATCTAAATTTGAAATTGAAATATTTGAGATAAATAATAAAGATGAGTTAATAAATATAATTAAGAAAAATAAGAAAAGCAAGATTAAACTTGCTTTGAATTCTTCTATAGATTTTGAGTCAGAAGAATTTTTTACTAAATTAGTCTATAATAAAATCAAAAAATTAGATTCATTTCTTCCTTCTTTTGAAAATAAAATAAAACCGCTTTATCCTTTTTTAGATGAAGAAATTTTTTTATACGGGAAACTAAACCATTTTTTTTCTAAGCAAATAATTTTTGATAACAATAATAATGGTATAAATAAAAATAATATTCACTTATTTTTGAATTATCTTGAAAAATCTCATCCTGAGGTGAAAAGAGCAGTGATAAATAGCTTATTAAAATTGGGGAATAAAAAAGATATGAATCTATAATAAAAACTGATTAAATTTCTTGTTGCCTTTTTAAAAATCTTTCAATGAACTTCTTTGTTTTATCATCTTCTTTTTTTAATGAACCTAAAACATAAATCACATTTCCTTCTCTTGTTTCTTTTGTAGAAGTTATTCTGTTCACAAACTGGTCATTTATTTCTTGACTTAATAAAAATTCATTATTAGATAAAGAGCTAATCTTTTTTGATTGCATCATAGAAGAGTCTAATACCATAAATTTGAAGATCTTATCTATAACTCTTGCTACTATCCTGCCTTTGTTTAAAGACATTCCAAAACTTATTTTTTGTAAAAATTTTTTATTATGTTCATTTAATAACATTAAAATTTCTTCTCCTGATTGAAGGGCAATATCTTCATTTTTCATAGTTTTTGTTTTTAATGGGGAAAAAATCAAGAAAATATAATCTTTATTTAAATAGTAAACTCCTTTTTTATTTTCTGTAATCTGTAATATTTTTAATAAACTATCATGAATGCTTGTGTTACTTGATAAATAATATTCTAAATCTTTTATTTTTAAACATAAAAATGTACATTCTTGAGGTTCGCCTTTAAGTGAAAGAAACATTTCTGCTTTATTTATTCTATTTATCATAGTCTCTTTTGAAAAATCTAAATGGTTTTTATCTTCTTTTCCTTTTTTAGCTTCATAAATATCTATTGGAATAAACTCTTTGTTTTGTTCTTCCGCTTTATCGTTTTCTGAATAATTTTTTAGGATTATAGGTTTTTCAACTAATTCTATCCGATTTTTTTCTTTTCTTTTTGAAAATTTAAATTTTTTATTCTTTTTATGGCGTTTTCTTAGGATTATTATAAATAATAGGAGTAATAATACAATTAAAAACCCAATAATGTAGTATTCAAAAGAATTTTCTCCAATTTCTCTTATTCTTATAGCATTTCCTGTTAAACTCATTTTTTTATTTATCTCAGTATCTTCTCCTGTGTAAATTTTTATATTATACTCTCCTTTTGGTGCATTAATTAAATACTTCTTTGATTCTCCTATGTCTAAACTAACATTTAATTCTAAAGGTTTATCCCCTACTTCTAAAGAAATGGTTCTATTATAAGGGATATTTCCTTTATTTGTAATAAAAATAGTTTGATTTTCTAATTGAATATCTAAATTTTCTTGTTCTTGTATTTCAAATACTTTTGTTTCTTCTAAACCTCCAAATTGAGATTTTATAGACCAATTAGAAGGTAATTCCATTTCTTTAATTTTATATTCAAATTCTGTTTCTGTATTAATTTCTTTTTTTTCTACTATATTATTATTCTTGTCTAAAATGCTTATATTTCCTAATAAAGAAATAGCCTTTCCGGTTTGATCATATAAATTGGAGATAATTATTAATGTTTCTTGAGGATTTAATTTTTCTTTATTTAAAGAAATTGTTAATTTTCTTGGAACTTGGTTTATACTAATACTTAAATTATTTTCTCCTTTATTTAAAATATTTCCATTTTTATCTTTTTCATAAGCATTTAATTCTATAATATATCCTTTAGCTTCAATATCTTCTGGAAGAGTTATTTTACCATTAAAATTTCCCTTATTAACTGTTGAAGATTGTTTTAATATCTCATTGTTGTCATATTCTAAAATGAAATCTATAAATCCATTTAATGAGGTTTCATCTTCTTTTTTCACTGTTCCTGAAAGGATTATATCTTCTTGAGGATTAAAACTATTTTTTTCTAGATTAGGTTGTACAATCAATAAGTCTGAAATCTTAAATTCATCTGTTAAAATTGAATCATTATTTATTGATGCTTTAATTTTGCATTTTCCTTTATTCTCTCCTATTATTGCAGGAATCAAAACTAAAGTTGGATTTAAATTTGTTTCTTCTCCTGATAATAAGTAAATTCCATTTTTATAAAAATTTATCTGAGTACCATTTCCACATAAAAGGTCTAATTGAAATATCCCATAAGTATCTTCCAAAACTTTTATGGTTAATGGAATGTTTATTGAGCTACCAATATTATAAACCCCATTTAATTTTTCATTTAAAATTATCTTAGAAGAGACTAAATTTGTTAAAGACAATGAGACTAAATATAAAACAAAAACTAGAATAAAACCTTTATTTATCAAATCTTTTTTTTTAGTTTTTTTCATGACTAAAATACGCTCTTTTTATTTATAAATATTTAGACTGTGTTTTTATAGTTTTTTAGGGTTTTACAAAAATTAATTAAACTGATAATTCTTAAAAAATTAATGAATTTCCAATTTTTAATAGAAAAACTTGAATCTTCAGGAGAGTTTGAAGACTTTATTAAAAGTAATAAAGATGCGTATTTCTGCTCTGGTTTTTTTATTTTTGATTATGAGTCTAATTTTGAGAACAATAAATACTCTTTAGATTTTTATACCCCCTCTACAAAAAAGATAGTTAGCTTTGAATTAGAAAAAGAAGTAAAACTTATTCCTTTAGATAATTATGATGAAGAAATTCCAAATAAAATAGATAAAGATATTGATTTTGATTTTGAAAAAGTAAAGGCTAGTCTTTTAAACGAAGTTGAAATAAAAGGAATAAAAAATAAAGTGCAAAAGATGCTTTTTTCTTTACAAAATAAAGACTCTTATTCTTTCCTTTTAGGAACTATCTTTGTGTCTAATCTAGGCTTGATAAAAGTTAGTGTTAAATTGAACAATAATAATGTAGAAATAATAGATTTTGAAAAAAAATCTTTTTTTGATATGTTAAAGTTTAATAAAAAATAAAATTTTTTTATTTAACTTTCATTAAATTATAATCCATAATTCTCTTTATAATAATAATGGGGGCTAGTTTTTCCATCTTTTTCATAAAATTCTACTTTCTCTAAATATTTTGCCCAAGTAGGAATTTTTTGTACTAGTTTTGGATTAAAATAAAATGTGGCTCCTCCTGTAGGATCTTCATATTTACCTTTAAGAAGATTGTCTGAAAGTTTTAAACATTGCAAAAATTCTTGAGCATTATATCTCATTGGTTTTTTAAGAAGTCCTTTTCTATTTTGAAATGCTGTATATTGATAAGGAGCTAATATTACCTCTTTTAGACTTTTTCCATATCTCTTTTTATTATCATTTAATCTATTAATTGCAGTATATCCAATCCTAATTTTTTCTAAATCAGATGTGCCCTCTCCTTCTCCTAACATAAGTCTTGCTATTAAAACTTCATTTGGATCATTATAAAAATTGTTAGTTTCAAATGTATTCCTAAGCGATGAAACTTTTTTTATTGGAGATAAGGTAGAATAATACTTTCCTTGTATTTGTTGAAGTTGTAAATCTTTAGATAAAGAATTGTTTATAATTGAATTTCTTTCTAGATTTAAAAACTGTTTTTTTGAAATATCCATTAAATTTGCATTTAAGTTTCTGTTATCTAATAGTCCTAGTCCTAAAATTACAGCAGCTAATAAACCTCTATTTTTTATCATAAAGTGCTAGAGAAATCAGCATTTTTAAACTTAATGGTATTAAAGTCCATCTTTTTATCAAATTTTTGTAATTTAAGGCTTTTTTGCAGTAAAAACAATTGCTCTTGTAGGTAATTCTTTAAAGATAATTTTAAAACCTGCTTTTTCAAATAGACTATAGATTTCTTCAGCTTCAAATAAGTAATAATATCTTGCTCCTTTATCTCTCCAATTTACTGTCCTTTCTTTTTTTGAATTCTTAAATCTGTATGAATCTTTATTCCAAACAGATATATCCATTTCTGCTCCTGGTTTTAATACTCTAAACAATTCTTTTATTGTGTTAATTCTATTTTTTTCTCCTTCAACGCAGTGTAATGAAGAAATGCATAAAGCAGCATCAAAGAAATTATCTTCAAAAGGCAAGGAAGACATATCTTGTACATAAAATTTGGCTTTTATTCCTAATTTTTCTGCTTTTTTCTTTGCAAATTCAATCATCTTTTCTGAAAAATCTACAAGATAAAATTCTGACCTTGGAATTTTTACAAGATTTCTCCCACTTCCACAACCTAAATCTAAAATCTTTCCTTTTTTGTTATCTAAAAATTTAATTACATGTTTTGCAGGAGATGTTTTGAATTCATTCCATTCTTCTGCAATATTCTCCCAAATTTGTTTTTGAGTTTTGTTCATATGTTCCCCTTTAATTTTCTGCTTAATAAGTTAATTAAATATTCTTTATCTTTTAATTGCTGTTTTATTGAGTTATACATTTCTAAAGCTATTACTTTCCCAAAAAGATAATTTGGAAGTTCTTTTAAGTATTCAAATTGTTTTAACTTTAATGGATAATGTATATCTTTATTTTTTTTGTAAGAATACCCATTAAGATGATTACATGCAAAATATTTTTTAATCTTCTTTCTTTTTGTTATATAATAAAATTCTTTTGATTTACTTGTCTCTTCTCTTTTAAAATGAGATAAATCTATACAAAATCCTCCTATTTTTTCTACTTTAACCTCTTTAGACACAAAATTATCATTATTAAACTCTACATACAAATCTTTATGAAATCCTTTCCATTTGTTTAAATCTAAGAAATGGTCTTCATGAATTGTGAAATATTTTGTTTTATAATTTTTTCTAAAAAATTCTAATTCTTCTTTTGTGGTATCTTTTCTTATATGAACTAATGGAATTTCTTCTATCTCCATTTTTGAAAGGTATTTATACAATTTCTTTCTTTTTTTTATAGGGATTTCTTCTATAAATAATGTAAATCTTTTAATATGGTATTTCTTTATTTCTCTTAATTTCCTTTTCCAACCATTCCCTTTTCTTGCAGTTACTCCAGGAAGAATTATTTCTCTTAAATCTTTATATTTTATATCTCCCTTTATATCCTTTTTTAGATTATACATAAATTCAAGATTGAAAAACGATTAATAAATCTTTTCTGAATTTTTTTTATGCAAATATAAGAATTAATTTAAAAATTGATTAAACTTAAAAATATCCTTTGATTTTTCTTTTAATGAAAAAACCCTTGGATAATGAAGTAAGGAAGCCTACAAAAACAATTTCAGGAATAACCCCTGTAGCTGTAATGTTACCTCCTAGAAAATGCAATCATGGATTATGTACTTTTTGTCCTTCTTATAACGTTCCTCAAAGTTATACTCCTAGAAGCCCGGTTGTACTAAGAGCTTCTGAACTTCAATATGATGCATTCAAACAAGTTCAAGCAAGAATAAAGGCCTTTGAATTAATGAATCATCCGACTCAAAAAATAGAACTTATAATCATGGGCGGCACTTTTCTTGAATATGATAAAGATTTTCAATATAAATTTATTAAAGAGTGTTATGATGCTTTAAATAATAAAATTTCTAAAACTCTTGAAGAATCTCAAATATTAAATGAAACTTCTAACCATAGATGTGTTGCTTTATGTGTTGAAACAAGACCCGATGTTTGTATAAATTTTATTGATAGAATGAGGGAATTTGGAGTTACTAGAGTTGAATTAGGAGTTCAAGCTATAGATGATAAAATCTATAACCTAACAAAAAGAGGGCATAGAGTAAAAGATGTTATAACTTCTACAAAAGAATTAAAAAATGCAGGATTTAAAGTTGGATATCATATAATGCCTGGTTTGCCCGGAAGTAACCTAAAAAAAGATTTGAAAATGTTTAAAAAAATTTTTAATGATTCTAAATTTAGACCTGATCAACTTAAAATTTATCCTTGCGAAGTTTTAAAGAATTCTCAACTTGAACAAGAATATTTAGATAATAAATTTAAACCTTACACAAAAGAAGAGATTCAGTTTCTTTTAATAAAAATGCTTAAAATTGTTCCTAGATATTGTAGAGTAATGAGAATAATGAGAGAAATTCCTCCTGAATATATTGTTGCAGGAACAATAAAAATTGATTTGAGAAAAGATGTTGAAGATTTATTAAGAAAAAATAAGGAGAAGATAAAAGAGATAAGATTTAGAGAAATAGGTTTTAATTCAAAAAATCAAGATAATTCTAATTTAAAATTGAAGATTACTCAATATTTAGCAAATAAGGGGAAAGAATATTTTTTGGAGATAATTAATAACAAAAACATTTTATTTGGTTTATTAAGACTTAGAATTTTTAAGGAAAATGGTAAAAAACAAGCTTATATAAGGGAGTTACATGTTTATGGGAAATCTTTAAACTTAAATGAAAACAATTTAAAATTTATTAAAAATTCTGCTCAACATAAAGGTTTAGGAAAATTATTAATTTCAAAGGCTGAAAAAATTACAATTAAAAATAAAATTGATAAAATAAAAATTATATCCGGAGTCGGTGTAAGAAATTATTACAAAGATTTAGGGTATTTTCTTGAAGATACTTATATGGTAAAAAATTTAAGATAATTAATTAAAATTAATCTAAATGGATAATCTTATAAATTAAAAAGATTTTTATTTTTAATGAAAAAAAAGAGGATTAAAATTAAGTTTAATGATGACAAAGAAATTCCTTTACTACTAAACTCTTATGATGATATTTTTTCTGATTTGGATCCACGAGATTATTTGAAAAGGGCTTTATCAGGAGATTTTCTTTTAGAATGTAGAAAAGCTTCTTCTGATAAAAAGAAAAAGATTTCAATGAAAATTTTTATTCCTAAAGACAAAAGAGATTTTGAAAAAGAAAAGAAGATTAAAAAAAGATTAAAAGATCATTTTGATAAACATTTTCATGAGAAAAAAAAAGAACTTAAAAAACTTAATAGGGTAGGATTATTTTGGTTTATTTTGGGTTGTTTTTTAATTGTTTTGACTTCTTTTCAAAATATTAACTTAAGCTCTTTTCTTATGAAAGTTTTAATCAATGTTTCACACCCTGCTGGTTGGTTCTTTTTGTGGGAAGGAATGGGTAAAATTCTTTTAACTTCCAAAGAGAAAAAATCAGATTTTGTTTTTTATCAAAAAATGATGGAAAGTAATATAGAATTTTTTGACTATTAAGCTTTTTTTTATTTTTATAGATAATCAATATTTAAATTCTTAATCAAATCTTTATATTTAACTAAAAAATTTTTATTTCTTCTTTTTTAGTTTTTTTGTTTTAGAAAGTTTTATCAGTTTTTTAACTTTTGAAGTTTTATTTTTCTTGCTTGATCTTCTTCCAAGATAAACCTTCTTTTTTACTACTTTCAACTTTTTACTTTTACTCTTTTTTTTCATGATTGGGACTCGGTGAAGGAGTGCCACAAACACTTTTTGAAATCAATCTTAACCTATCAACGTGTTTTAATGGTTATCTCCTTCGTTTCACAAGGCTAAGCTTAATCAGTACAGGTTTCGTAAAGAGAGTTATAGTCCCTTCTCCTTATTAATAGCTGAGTACTAAACAGAGGCTCATGTGATAACATCCTTTCCAGGACAACCGATAGTTTAATATATACATTAAACTATATAAGTTTTACTCTTTTTTTTTGATTAAGATATTTTCTTTAAGAAGATTAATCATGCCCTGTCCGAGATTCGAACTCGGGTCTCAGCCTTGAAAGGGCTGAATCCTTGGCCTCTAGACTAACAGGGCATAAATTATCTCATGAAAAATAGTTTTTAAACTTAATTATAACAGTTTAAAAAAGGAGAATACTATTCTTAAGTGGTTATTACAACAATTTTTTTAAATATCCAAATTTTACAATAGAAATGAAAAATATACCCCCAAAAAATAGTATAGATTACAATTTAGAAGAAATGTCTGAGTTAGATCATTATCTAAATTATATCAAAGATTACCCCCTATTGTCTAATGAAGAAGAAAGAGAACTGTTAAACAAGATTCGGGAAGGAGATTCTAAGTCTAAAAATCAGTTAATTTTACATAATCTTCGACTTGTTGTATTTACAGCAAAAGATTATAGAAGAAAAAATATCCCTTTAATTGACCTTATTTGTGAAGGGAATATTGGTTTGATTGAAGCAGCTAAAAGATTTGATTCTTTAAAGTATCAAAATAGATTTTCTTCTTATGCTGTTCATTGGATAAAACAATCAATAACCAAATATTTAATGGATAAGTCAAGATTTATAAGATTACCTTATCATGTTTATAATAGTCAAAAAAATTTAGAAAATCTTTCTAAAGAATTTTCTATTAATAAAGATAAAAAGAGTTTAAATTCTAATCTTCCTAATCTAGGCTGGCTTAAAAATAAAATTAAAAAAATAGAACTAATTCCTTTTTGTTCATCTTATTCAGATTTTGATAATGAAGAAAATGAAAAAACTTTACATACTCCTTCTGGAGTAGATTTCACTTTTGAAGATACTTCTAAATCCCTTTTAAAAGAAGGGATTATTAAAGTAATTAATGATACTCTAACAGAAAAAGAAAAAGAAATAATCTATTTAAGATTTGGTATAAATCATAAAAAGAGATATACTTTACAGGAAGTAGGAGATATTTATAATTTAACAAAAGAAAGAATAAGACAAATACAAGAAAAATCTTTAGAAAAGATGAGCGAGAGATTAATAAATTTAAAAGGATATATTGATTTTCTTTAAAATTAGTGAGCCTGCACGGATTTGAACCGTGGACCCCTGCCTTTCTTAGACTTCTAAGATTTATACAATCCTAACGAATTGCACTCTTATAAGAGCAGTGCTCTGACCAGGCTGAGCTACAGGCTCACAAAATTCTTATGAAAGTGAGATATTTAAATTTATTTTTCTTGTTTAAAACTGAAATTTTGTTTAAAATTAAATATTTTTTAATTAAAATTGGTTTATTTTTGTACATTTTTTTGTTTGAACCCAATTAAATTCTTTTATGATTGTAGGATAATTCTTTATGATTGTTTTACCTTCGACATTTTAGTGTAGGGAAAATTTTTTACACTACTTCTAAGAAAGTTTATAAATATAAAATATATACATTTAATATGAAAAAGGGGTATTTATACATATTATTCTTATTTTCAATTCTTTTATTCTTAGGTTTTGTAAAATCTACTGAAATTGGAGATAATCTTCATTTAAATATTCAAACAACAAATTCAACAGGGAGCGTTATTACTGGGACTTTTAATTTTATTTTTAATATTTCCAGAAACAGTGATTGTTCGGATATTATTTATTCAAATCCAGCAACTTTAACAACGGATTCTAGGGGTATTATTTCTTATTATCTACCAAATACTAACTTAAATTATTCTGAGCAGTACTGGCTTTGTTATTACAGGGATAGTGTTTTAATTGATACTACTAAAATTTCAAGAGTTCCTTACTCTTTTTCTGCACAAAATGTTTCTCTTAGTGGTATGAACATTGATGTAAATTTGAATATGGGTGAGAAAAATATAACTACCTCCGGAACAGGTTTTTTTTCCTGGCTTGGAAATCTAACTTCAAGAATCCAAAAGTTGTTTATTCAAGATATTAATTTTAATGGGCTTATTAATGGGACAGGCAATATAACCACCATAGGAATTATCAATGGTTCAACTATTTATTCTGGAAATTATAACTTGACTAATGCTTACCTTTATGTAACAAATGGAACATATTACTTAAATTCTAATCCTTATGGGTTTTACAACTCAACAACCTTACAAAATTTAACTCAATTAAATAACAACTTAGGAATTGGAAACTGGACATTAGATAAACCAAATTATATTAACTTTACTAACCTAATTGAGTTTGGGTATTATAATTCTTCTAACTTTAACATAACAGATTATGCTTTAAACAGTTCTTTATCAAATTATTATCTGAACTCAAATCCTTTTTCTTTTTACAATTCTACTTCTTTACAAAATTTAACTCAATTAAATAACAACTTAGGAATTGGAAACTGGACTTTAGATAAACCTAACTACTATAACACAACTCAAGTTAATGCTATCAACACAAGTATGACTAATTATGTT
>Ga0172375_10002114_pt1 | contig 31416 bp, 33 predicted proteins | sample LakKiv1m_FD_114537 | JGI IMG/M metagenome (GOLD analysis project Ga0172375, IMG submission 114537) | Freshwater microbial communities from Kabuno Bay, South-Kivu, Congo - kab_092012_11.1m | ecosystem: Environmental > Aquatic > Freshwater > Lake | place: Democratic Republic of the Congo... | reverse complement strand
GCAAAGGTAGTGAGTTATTACGTAACACTGGAAAAATAATCTGTTTTACGCTATAATTTCCTTTGTTCTTAGAACAACCGTCTTCATACAAAATTTTAAACTAATTCGCTGACTAGCGAACGTTTGAAATTTTGAGAGGAGGAAGCGACCATAAGGCGAAGTAAATAAACTTGTTTATTTACGAGCAACAAGGTCGTCTTCCGACGACGGGGTGTGGCGCAGTTGATAGCGCGCGCGGTTTGGGACCGTGAGGTCGAAGGTTTGAGTCCTTTCACCCCGACCAAATTAATAGGACCGTCCTTGCGACGGTCCTATTAATTTGATTCAGATGAATGGTCCTAAACCTGCGACTTTTTACGAAGTAAAAATAGTCGAAGGTTTGTCGAAGCGCAGTTCAGCAAAAATGTGTTTACATATTTTTGCGAACAAGCGGAGGAGCGAGATTTATCGAGCGATGTCCTTTCACCCCGACTGAGACCTTTCCATCTTTTCAATCTTTTGTCGGCGAGCGGAGGAACGGAGCGAAGTGAAGTGATGACCTTTCACCACCGACTGAGGCGGGGTCGCGAAAAATTCAGGATGAATTTTATCGTGACTGAGTCCTTTCAGCTAATGTGTTTACATATTTTTGCGAACAAGCGAAGGAGTCCCGCCCCAGGCGGGACGATGACCTTTCTAAAACTTTGGATCGGCGTCAATCTTGACTTCGCTGCGATAAATCCGCGCCGCATATTCCGGCGCAATCGGGTTGATAATTACACCCGTGCCCAGTTCTAACCCAGCCCAGATATTCGGACGTGGTTTTATCTTGATGTGCATATGATAATCTTCGGTATTGACGGCGTTTTCTATGAAATAGTTATATGAAATACCGAATTCGTCCAACTTGCCCAAAATTAGTTTAAGGGCAACTGCAATCGACTCCTTTTCGACGCGAGTTAATTCCGTCACCAGTCGCATATGACGTTTTGGCAGGATCCATACACCATACGGGTCTTCGGATGCGTATGGCGCCAAAACAAATATATGTTCGTCCTCAAAAATAACGCGTGGCTTGTCGGTTTCTTTTTTGATTACATCACAGTACGGACAGCTATAGTTTTCCAGGCGATATTTGCTATAGGCACGAGCCTCGTCCTTGACCTTTGGCGGTAAAATCGGCAAAGCTATAATTTGCGAATGGCTGTGGGCAATCGAGGCGCCAGCCTTGCCGCCCTCATTTTTAAAGATAATTACATGCCTTATCCCATCCATGTTGCGCAGGTATTCGAACCTGTCAATATAAGCGTTAAAAATTCGAACAATATGATCGACCGAAAATTCATTAATGCCGATACCATGACGCCTTGTTTCAATTACCACTTCGGTTTGACCGTAGGCGTCGGGGTTGTTAACACTCAGTGCCGCGAATTTGTTAATGACAGACACGACTTCCCAGTCGCCGTTGTAATTATTATCCTGATAAGTTATCGTTTCGTTCTTGAAATTCTGGGGGCAAAAATGACACTCGGCATCCGCCGCCTTGATATCGCCGGTCCGGTGTGGACGCTTGGCCCGATTCGGCGCGATAATAACATATTCGTCCCTGAAATAATCTTTTCTTATTTGCGGTTTGCTCATCCCATTAGACCCCCCTTATAGGCATCGGCTGTTTCTGAGTATTGTCGTTTCTAACGGGACTCATTTTTTATTCCTGCGGCTAATACGGTTCGCGACTTTCAGCTCGCGCCTGGTGATATATCGACTGCCGATAGTCGTAATCGCCGCCGCGGCGATGCCAACGCCAACCAGTATAAAGACTACTGTAAATAGTCTGGTCACGTCATTAGTCGGATGCACGTCACCATAGCCCACGGTTGCCAGCGTAGCAACTACGAAATAAAGCGAAGTAATCCACGACCAATGCTCGAGAAAGTGATAACACACAGTACCGATTACTATCATAATAACTAACGCTGACAAGGCCGCGGTAATTTTGATTTTGTTATTTTTGTCCATATCTATTCTCGTTTATGCTAATAAGTTGATTATAGCAAACAAGTCAGACTTGGGTGTATGTTTAGCTATTTGGCGAATTCGATTGCGCGAGTTTCACGGATGACATTAACCTTAATCGTGCCAGGATATTGCATGGTGCTCTCAATCTTGGTAGCGACGTCACGAGCCAGTTTGATGGCCGACAGGTCATCGATTTCTTTTGGTTTTACTATAACCCTGACTTCGCGGCCTGCGCTAATTGCATAGGCCTTGTCAATTCCCTTGAACCCAAGAGCTACATTTTCCAAATCGCGCATGCGCTCGACGAAATTCTCGGCGCTGATGTTTCTGGCACCGGGTCGCGCGGTTGACAAGGCATCACAGACGCGGACAATCAAAGCTTCAGGTGTTGTAGCTTCTACATCATCGTGGTGTGCCTCAATGGCATTGGCGATCTCTTCACTCATACCATATTTGCGCGCCAGCTCGGCAGCGATATGGTGGTGTTTGCCCTCCATTTTATGGGTAACCGCCTTGCCCGTGTCGTGCAGCAGCGTTGCAATCTTGGTAATACGTACATCAGCGCCGATTTCCTCGGCAATTAGACCAGCCAAATGAGCCATTTCAATACTATGAAGCAGAACGTTTTGACCATAGCTGGTGCGGAATTTTAGTTCGCCCAGCAGGCGCAGCATTTCTTTTGGAATACCAACAACACCAACCTCGCGGGCAGCATCCTCGCCAGCCCGGTTAATTTCTTTGTTAATCTCGGTCTCGGCCTTGGCTACAACTTCCTCGATGCGTCCTGGATGAATACGACCGTCCTTCATCAATAGCTCTAGGCTCATCCTGGCGACTTGGCGACGAACCGGATCAAACGAGCTGAGGACAATCATCCCCGGCGTATCATCAACCAAAATATCGACGCCGGTTGCGCGTTGCAACGATTGAATATTACGACCCTCTTTACCAATAATGCGACCCTTCATTTCGTCGTCGGGCAATTTAATAGATGTAACGGTACGCTCGGCCGTAACCTCCGAAGACATTCTTTCCATGGCGGTGACTAGAATAGTCTGCGCCTCGTCCTCGGCCTGTTCTTTGGCATCATTTTGTAGTTTGTTAACGAGTTCAACCATGTCCTGCTTGATGTCACGTTCGGTCATTTTCATCAGTTTGTCGGCGGCATCAGCCTTGGTCAGTTTTGCTACCTTTTCAAGCTTTTCCTGTTGCTTGACCCGGATAGAACGAATCTCGTCCTTTAGCTCTTCGACATTACGCTCTTCGGCACGTAGTTTTTCACTTCGCTTGTCTAGCGCTTCAAGCTTATTATCAATCGTCGTCTCGCGTTCAACCAACCTATCCTCGGTCTTTTTAAGCTCTTTGCGACGCTCGTTTTCAATCTTGACCGCTTCGTCTTTGGCTTTTAGAACAATGTCGCTGGCCTTGGCTTTGGCCGAAGCGATTTCCTTGTCAATTTTTTGTTTGCCGCTTGCCTGTCGGCTTTTTTCATAAGCGACAGTACCACCAACTCCAGCAAGTACCGCAACTACGGCAATAATAAACTCTAACATAAGCTACTTCCCTTCCTCGCCAAGACCTCTGATGTTGAGTACTAATATTTTAAATTATCGTAATAAACAGTCAATCAGTCTGAAGCGTCGGTTTCAAAAAAATATTCAGAGTCCTTAATAAAAAGAACTATTTATATAGTATCCTTTTTTATACCATGAGTGCAAGTCATTTTCGCGGAGTCGTAATATTTGCCTCTCGATCGTAAAACGGTAATACGATTTTTTCATCTTTGCCCGTATCAAGCTTTTCAATTACTTCGTCTTGCCATTTTTCGCCGCGTCCGCCAACAATTGAAACCTTCATGCCGTCAGCCAAAGTATTCATGACCGTAAGTCCGATACGCAACCCGGTAAAGCTGCCCGGTCCTTCAAACACGCCAATACCGCTGATATCCGACCATGACTTATCGTGTTTTTTTAATAAGTCGTTTAAATACCCCAACAGCTCTTTGGATAGTTTTACATTAGACTCCCACTGATAGTCATAACGTTCGTTGTCGTCTACCAGTGTCGTTTTGCAAATCTTGTCGCTGGTGTCAATCAATATTCTCATGCCATTATCCCGTCTAAAATCCGCTGACTACCAGCTCCGCCTGAACTGATTTCAAACCGCCTGGTGTTTTCGCCGACAGCCTTGATGTGTATGGTTAACCTATCTACGGGTAGCACCCCCTTCACGACGCCGCCCCATTCAATCACAACCGCTGAACTGGCGTCATCAATCGATTCGGACAGTTCGCTTGCCATAATGCCGGCATCTTCCAACCTGTAAAAGTCGTAATGTGACAAGCTTATGCCGTTTTTGCCTTTGTACACACGATTAATAGTGAAGCTTGGGCTTTGCACATATTGGTCGATACCCATACCAAGCGCTATTCCTTTTACCAAACTGGTCTTTCCGACACCGACATCACCGGTTAATTCCAAAATTTCGCCGCCTTTAAGCATGTCGCCGATACGCCGACCGAGCTCTTTGGTTTCTTGTTCGTTCTTTACCTCTATAATCATTACTAAATTATTATAACATTGGTAAAACAGCTTGATCTCGTTTTCAAAAAAATCAAACAATTCATCAAATAATTATTGCCACAACGACTGGTCTTTTTTTAATCTGTCGATTACAATAGACCACAAGCAGTATGCGTATTCCAGATGCAACTATGTCCAAATTGCTCGTACGCAGTGGTGTGGCTACTGAAGAGCAAGTAAACGCCCTGAAAGAGGAGGCGGCAAGTTCAAAGCGCACGCTACAAGACGTGGTGCTACAGAATGACATTACCGATGACAAGACTCTAGCCAAGGCGTTCTCCGATTACACACAGATCCCTTATATCGAAATCGCCCCCAGTGAGGTGCCCAGTGATATTCTCCAGAAAATCCCTGAACGAATTGCCCGACAGTACAATGCGGTACTGTTCAGGGTAGACGAAAACGGTACAAACCATCTGGTAATGGACGACCCCGACGATGTCCAGGCTGTTAACTTTATTGAAAAACAGATTGGTACCAATACAAAAATATACATTGCCCCCCATAGCAACATTGTTTCGCTTTTAGACGCATATCGCGGAGACGTCAGCCAAGAGCTCGAAGAGGTGATCGACATTCAACGAGCCGACAACACCGAAAACGACACTATTTCCGAAAAGGATATTGACGAGGACTCACCGGTCGCAAAAACAATCAACCTGCTACTGGAATCGGCCATCAGATCACACGCCAGTGACGTGCATATCGAGCCACGCGAAGGATACGTCCAGGTTCGCTATAGGATTGACGGCATATTAAAAGAGGTAAATCGACTGCCGATAAATGTAAAAAGTTCACTAGTCAGCCGCATCAAAATCTTGAGTAACCTAAAAATCGACGAACACCGCATCCCTCAGGATGGGCGATTCAAGATAAAAGTCGGCGGTAAACAATACGCTTTGCGCGTTAGCTCGCTACCGGTTGCCGACGGTGAAAAGATAGTCATGCGTATCTTGGACGAGTCAAACCAAGCAGTCTCGTTAGAAGAACTGGGCTTCTGGGGATACCAGCTAAAATCAATTAACGCTTCTCTGACCGAGGCAAACGGTATGATCCTTCTGACCGGCCCTACCGGTAGTGGTAAGTCAACCAGCCTCTTTAGCATCTTGACGATTTTAAACAAGCCAGCTGTCAACATTTCAACCGTTGAAGATCCTGTCGAATACAAGATACCGGGCGTTAACCAAACGCAAACCAACAACAAGGCCGGCATGACCTTTGCAAATGGCTTGCGATCTCTATTGCGTCAAGACCCCGACATTATTATGATTGGGGAAATCCGCGATAGCGAAACCGCTGACTTGGGTGTCCAGGCCGCCCTGACTGGGCATTTGGTTTTCAGCACTCTTCACACTAACGACGCAGCAACCTGCATGCCCCGACTTTTAGACATGTCAATCGAGCCCTTCTTGATTGCCAGCACGGTACGTGTAGTCGTTGCTCAACGGCTTGTTCGCCGGCTTCATATACAGACAAGGGTAAAATATGCACCGAGCGACGCAGAAAAAGTGATGATTCTCAAGATGTTTAACCTAAGTCCAGACATAGACTTCAAGCTTATCCACGAACTGGAAAAGAAGGCTGCCGCCGAAGGTGTGGGTGGAGACACTCCGCTTGGCAGTGACGAGAATGGCATCGTAAACTTATGGAAAGCTGACCCTAATGATAATGACGAAGGATCGCTGGGTGGCTATCAAGGTCGTATCGGCATTTATGAAGTCCTGGTCAACACGAATGCCGTCCAAAAGATGATTGTCGCAAGTGCTACTAGTGGCCAAATAAAGGAACAGGCAATAAAGGATGGCATGCTCACTATGCAGATTGATGGTCTAATAAAAGTTCTGCGCGGCATAACTTCGGTCGACGAGGTACTAAGAGTAACTAAGGATATATTGGTAGAATAAGTTTATGGCTCTCTTTTCATACATCGCCCTTAACGAAGCTGGTCAATCCATGACCGGAACCGTCGAGCAGTCTGACAGAAACAACGCAATTAGCACTCTGGTTAAACAAGGGCTAAGACCCATAAGCATAAGTGAGGCCAAAGCCAAAGCCAAGACTTTCAGTTTTAAGAACATACTCGGTAGCAATAGAGTCAAGCCCGATCAACTGGTTATGTTCACACGCCAACTTAGCGCAATGATTAGCGCCGGTGTCCCGCTATTAAGGGCATTAAACGCCCTCGCCAGCCATGTTTCAGACAACCCTACTCTAAAAAAGATCCTTGAGGGGGTTATAGCTGACATCGAGTCCGGTTCGACGTTCGGTGATGCCCTTTCAAAGTATCCAAACACTTTTGATGAAATCTATGTCAATATGGTTCGAGCCGGTGAAGCAGCCGGAATTTTGGATGATATCCTTAAACGCCTAGCCTTGCAACAGGAAAAAAACATGGCCATACGAAAAAAAATCAAAAGCTCCATGGCCTATCCAGTAGTCCTTCTAAGTGTTACCGTCCTAGCATTCTTTGGTCTGATGATTTTTATCGTTCCACAAATCGGCAAGATTATGGTTGATTTAGGCGGGCCGGACGCGAAATTGCCGTTCCTTACCCTTATGATGCTAGGCTTAAGCGCGTTTGTCACTAAATTCTGGTGGATATTTATAATCGTTACCGTCATGATAGTTTTCGTTTTTACCCGCTACACAAAGACCAAGAAAGGCCGGTATGTGTACCACAAGTTGCTGCTAAAGACACCCATGGTTAATAAGATTGTCGCAAAAGTAGCGGTCGCTCACTTCGCCAGAACCTTCTCGGCGCTGATTGAAGCCGGTGTAGCGGTCCTAGAGGCGCTGGCCGTGACTTCGCGAGCTGTCGGTAACGCAGTCTACGAAGAGGCCTTGGTGGCCGCCGAAGACGACGTTAAAAATGGTAAAAGCCTTTCGTCCGTTATCGAAAAGAATCCGCTGTTCCCGCCCATCATACCCCAGATGTTATTGGTCGGTGAAGAGACCGGTCAAACCGACAAGGTTTTAGTCAAGGTGGCAGATTTCTACGAAGAAGAGGTCGAAAGTGCTGTCAGTAGCATCAGTTCTATAATAGAGCCTGTAATGATTGTTATTATGGGCGGCATGGTGGGTCTGATTGCCGCTGCGGTCATGTTGCCTATCGCCGGCTTATCTCAGACTATCAAATAATCATATACACTTTGAAATAGCCACATGATATAATATGCCTAAGAATTCACTAGTGGGCACCCATGACAAAATTATTTTACACAGACAAACCTATCATCGGTCTTGACATCAGTAATACGGGCATAAAAGTCATGTCCGTAGATACAAAAAGGTGGCTGGTACTTGGCTATGGTTCAATTGATCTGGATCCAAAAAAAGTAAAAGAGTCGTTCGAGGGCGAAAGCACCTACTTGGCCGACAACCTCCAGTTATTATTGAAGGAAAAAGTCATAGGAGTGCTCCACAGTAGCCACGCCATTATCGGCGTGCCGACCGACAGAACCTTTTCTCGAACATTCAGTTTGCCCACAAAAGTAGCAAAAAAACTAAAAGATGCGGTTGAACTCGAAGTAGATCAATACATTCCCGTACCTGCTTCGGCTCTGTATATAGATTACGAAGTAATAGAAAAGAACAAACAAGGTATAAATATACTGATGAGTGCTGTACCTAGAGTGATCGTCGATAAATGCGTCGCAGCCGCCGAAGCTGCCGGCTTGACGACAAGTATGGTTGAGCCGGGAATGAGTGCGGCCGCACGCCTGCTTACTAAAACAGAAGATGGCCAGTTGCCTAGTGTGATAGTGGATATTGGCCCATCGACGACCGATATCGCCGTGCTTGATAGCGGCTCAATCCGTATCACTGGTGGCCTACCTATAGGTGGCAACACTTTCACCATCGACATCGCTAAAAAACTGTCTATCACACTCGAAAACGCCCACCAACTAAAAGTTCTGAATGGCTTAAGCGCCGGCTCGAGACAAGCTAAAATCAAAGACGCTATTGAACCCAACTTAAAACGAATTGTTTCAGAAACACGCAAAGTCATGCGCTATTACAATGAACGCATAAGAGACGATCGCAAACTCGAACAATTGCTGGTCGTTGGAAGTGGCAGCAACATACCTGGTATTGGCGAGTACTTTACCAACGAACTGATAATGCCCGCACGCGTTGCCAGCCCATGGCAAAAATTAGACTTTGGAAAATTGCCGGAACCGGCCAAACAATTCAGACCGCGATACATTACTGTTGCCGGATTGTCGTGCGTAAACCCCGGGAGAATCTGGATATGATAAACCTGATGCCGTATGAGTTAAAAAAACAAACGTCGGCCGCCAGGGCAAACTTCATATTGTTTAGGTTAGTAATTTTCCTTGGGTTCGCAATCGGTTTTTTGTCACTAGCCTGCACATTGACTTATTTCTTGCTCGTAAGTGCAAAAGCAAGTGCCAAGATGCAACAACTAAAGATCGACGCTTCAACCAGTCCTATCCAAAAACAAGCAAACACCTTCCGCTCTGATTTAATAATCTCAAAGGGTATACTGAAAAGACAAATTTCGTACAGTAGTGTACTAACCGAGCTTGGCAAGATTATGCCCGCGGGTACGATCCTGGATTCGTTTAGCGTCAACGACAATTCATTCGGTACAACCATTAAACTGAAGGTATTGTCGACAACTTCCGAAAACGAAACAAAACTAAAACAAAATTTTGGAAGCTCTAAAACTTTTACAAATTACAAGTTCGATTCGACTTCGTCCAGCCAAGATAACACGAAATATCCGTTCGTAATAAATATAAGCGTGACGGCGAACAGGAATTCCAATATATGAAAAAAGCAACTGTTAGCGCCTCTTCTGTAAAAATATTGTTAATATCAATTTTAGCTATCTTGGTTATTGTTGCCGTAGGCGGGTTCTATTACGCCCAAGATTGGTTTAGCAAATACGCGGCCAACATAACAAGTGTGCCCAGCTCTAGCGCTAATGAAATGAGCCCAACCCAGCTAAACGAACTTAGGATTGAGCTGATAAAATATCAGCCTTATATCGACAAGGTTGCCAGTATAACTGCTCCCCAGGGCGACTACAACAGCGCTATTCAACAGGATCTGAACACATACGCTTCGGCCACAGGTACAAAAATTACCAACTTCGGGCCGTCTAATGCGCAACCCCCCAGTTCCCTTGCCGCTCTCCCGACGGGCATACGAACAAGTTATATATCGATTTCTATTCAAAACCCGATACCATACAATAGTTTGCTTCAATTCATTAATGCCATCGAAACGAATTTGCCAAAGATGAGATTAACCGGGATCGGTGTCAAGAGAGTCGAGAGCCCAGCCGGTTACGTTAATGTTGATCCGATGATTATCGAGATATATTTGAGGTAAAGCCATGAAGAACAGTCCACCAAACGCCCAAATCGAAAAAATAGTAAACTTGCTGGTAAAATACAATCTGGTTATTTTCGTGATAGTAGTCGCCGCCGGACTAATTGCCTCGGTCTATATCCTTACTGGCATAGTCAATCGTCCATATGTCGAAAGCTCGGCCGCAACGCAAAACACGGCAAACTTTGACAGCTCGACCATAAATATGTTGTCCGGTCTCGAAACCAGCTCCAAAAATGTTAACTATAAAACATTACCTTCCGGAAGAATCAGCCCATTTTCCGAATAATTGGCACACGATATAAAAAACACATATAATAGGATTATGCTTTTACTAGGATCCAGGTTGATAGGCATGAAAATAATGAGTCTGCAGACAGGCTCGAGCTTAGCTACAATTAAATCCCCGGTAATAGACCCTGGTAATTTGAAAATTATGGCCTATGAAGTCGAAGGGCCGCTACTGTCGGAGCGTCCTTCACTTATTCGAATCGCGGACGTCAGAGAACTTAGCGACATCGGAATGATTGTCGACAGCAACGATGAATTCATAGGAATACACGATGTAATTTCGATTGAAAAAATATATAATTTGAATTTCAAGCTATTGGGACTAACCGTTATTGACGAATTAAAACACCGGCTGGGAAAAGTGGTAGATTACAGCTTGGATACGAACGGCTTTGTCATTCAGCAACTAAAAGTAAACCGTGGACCACTAAAAAGCCTTTCTGAAACAGAGTTATTAATCCATAGATCCCAGATTATTGAGATTAATGACGAAAATATAATCGTCAGATCCGCTTCAAAAAAGCTAGAACCCATATCTGACACTGATAAATTTTCATACTTCAACCCGTTTAGATCTCCGCCGCAAGTCGAGAATAACAATCAATCCCGAAGTGGTTAATCGGTGCCGTCGAGTGCCTGTTTGATGTCATCATACCTAAACCCAAGTCTGGCTAAATATTCCATTAGCTTTTTGTCGTCTGAATAGTGTCGTCTTTTTTTCTTGATGATTTTTTTTACTTCATCTTCGTCGCTTCGTTCAGTCTCCGCTAGTACCTGATCTATAATCGTATTACTAACACCTTTGGATTTTAGTTCTGAAAGCAATTTTCGTCGACTTATTCCCTTGCCTAGCGATCTATTCTCTACCCAAAATTTAGAGAATTTGTAATCGTCTATGTAGCCTTTTTCTATCAGTCTGGACAACACCCTTTTGCTCGTTTCGTCGGACACTCCCGGTCGCAGATTACCGTCTTTGCCACGAGTCGGCCTGGTTTTTTTAAACAAGTAATTTTGAACCTCGAACTGGCTATGTGGACGCATCAAACAATAATCCAGCGCCCGTCCATACAGTTTGCCGAATTGACTTTCTTGTTCTAATTTTAAAAGTTCTGGCTCGCTATAATCTTGACCGACCTTCAGACCCAAATCGGAAACTTGAAATATATCCAAGCTAAACCTATACTTTCCATCAACCGATACGTTTATACGATTATTATCACGTTTTTGACTAGTGATTGATGTGATTTTCATAGGCTTGAAGCGCCCCGTTTACTGCTCTTGCTCTTTCACCTTGGTTCGTACTTTGTTGTCGATTTCGGCTAGGACCTTTGGATTTTTCCTCAGATATTCTTTTGTAGCTTCGCGACCTTGGCCGATTTTTTCATCCTTGTAGTCAAACCAGGCACCGGATTTGCCGACTATACCATGTGTGGTCGCCAGGTCCAATACGTCACCTTCTTTGCTGATACCTTCGTTATACATGATGTCAAATTCAGCAATCCTAAAAGGAGGTGCTATTTTGTTCTTGACGACCTTGACCTTGGTCCGGTTGCCAACCACATCTTCACCCGACTTGATTTGACCGGTTCTGCGAATATCCAAGCGAACCGAGGCATAGAATTTCAAAGCGTTACCGCCGGTCGTAGTCTCGGGGTTGCCAAACATCACGCCGATCTTCATACGAATCTGGTTTATGAATAGGACCGTCGTTTTACTCTTGCTGATAATCCCGGTCAATTTCCTAAGCGCCTGGCTCATCAACCTTGCCTGCAATCCCATGTGGCTATCGCCCATATCACCGTCAATTTCAGCCTGAGGAACCAGTGCCGCGACCGAGTCGATTACAACAATATCGACAGCATTTGAACGCACCAATGTCTCGGCTATTTCCAGTGCTTGTTCGCCATTATCAGGCTGTGAAACCAACAGGTTGTCCGTATCAACGCCTAATTTTCTGGCATAGGCCGGATCCAGGGCGTGTTCGGCGTCGATGAATGCCGCCGTGCCGCCATTTCTTTGAATTTCGGCAATTGCATGTAGTGCCAGGGTTGTCTTGCCAGACGATTCCGGTCCGTAAATTTCAAGGATTCTTCCCTTTGGATAGCCTCCGCCCAGCGCCAAATCAAGCGACAACGAACCACTACTAAACAGTTCGACGTCGACGGTTTTGGTATCGCCCAAACGCCTGATAGCGCCATCGCCGAACTGCTTGTTAATTTGCTCCTGGGCAAGCCCCAGGGCTTTTAGTTTTCCCTCGATAGCAGTCGGTTTTTCTTTTAACTCGGTCTTTTCGGCCTTCTTTGCCATTTATAACTCCCCTCTTTATACCTACTTAATTATACTGTGACTGGCTAAAATTTGCTATATCCATGACGGATGTAACATTTCCTCGCCTCGGAAAATGAAGTAAACTTCATTTTCACTCGGACTAGCCGTCACGTTATATCATTTACATGATGTAACATTTCCTCGCCTCGGAAAATGAAGTAAACTTCATTTTCACTCGGACTCGTCATGTTATAATATATCGAGAATGTCTAATAGAAATAACGGTTATACCGTCATAGAATTAATTTTAGTTATCGCTATATTATTAGTTGCTGGGATTTTGTTTTTTATTCAAAATAATGACATTCGGATGGTTGCCAAAGATGACGAAATGAAGACGGCAATCAATTCGATGTACTACGGACTCGAAGAGGTGTTTTATCCACAAAATGGCTATTATCCACAGACTATCAGCAGCGATAATTTAAAATCAGTTGACCCGGCGCTATTCACAGACCCGAACGGCGTAAAATTGGGTGACTCAGGCAGCGCATACAAATATACGGCGACCAACTGCAGCGACAACAAATGCAAGAGCTACACACTGAGAGCCGACTTGAATAACGAAGCCGACTACATCAAAAAAAGTAAAAACAACTAATAAGCCAACTTTTGTTGGGCTGAATTTTCGGCATGCTTCTTGCCGACGTGCCGAAACGCTTTTTGCGTGACTCGACGACCTCGCGGTGTTCGTTCTATGAATCCGATTTGCAACAGATATGGTTCGTAAAAGTCCTCAATCGTAGACATTTCGTCACCGGTAAGTGCCGCGATAGTATTCAAGCCGACAGGATTGGATCCATAATTGTCTATGATACTAACCAGCAGGTTGCGATCGCCCGGATCAAGCCCCAATTCGTCTATTTCTAACATACCAAGCGCAGCCGTCGTCGTTTTCGTGTCGATAATTCCGTCGCCATTGACATCGGCATAATCCCGCACCCGCTTTAAAAGGCGGTTAGCAATTCGCGGCGTCAGCCTAGCGCGAACCGACAACATCTTGGCAGCATCAGGGCTAATTTTGCTTTCTAAAATCTTGGCAGAGCGTTCAATAATCTTGGCGATTTCGTCTGGCGAATAAAACTCTAGCCTATGAATAAGGCCGAATCTGTCCCTTAAGGGCGCCGTCAAAGCCCCGGTCCTGGTAGTCGCGCCTATTACCGTAAAATGCGGCAAATCTAACCTGACACTGCGCGCCGCCGGACCTTTGCCTATCATGATATCCAATTTGTAATCTTCCATGGCACTGTATAAAACCTCTTCAACCGCCCTGCCCAGGCGATGGATTTCATCGATAAAAAGAACGTCTCCATCAGATAGGTTCGTCAAGATACTAGCCAAATCGCCAGCCCGCTCAATAGCCGACCCGGCGGTGACGCGAATGTTGGTTCCCATTTCATTAGCAATCACCGTCGCCATGGTGGTCTTGCCTAGTCCCGGCGGACCGTACAATAAAACGTGGTCAATCGGCTCTTTCCTCTTTTTGGCAGCATCAATCGCCAGTTTCAAATTATTTTTCAGCCTGCTCTGCCCGACATAATCTTTAAAGTTTTTCGGTCGCAGGGTAACCTCGATTTTTTGTTCGTCCGCGTCGTCATCATGCAGCGAAGCGTCGGTGATTCTTTCAATTGCCATTATGATTTATTCCTTAATGCTTGGGTTACTCTTTCGGATGTCGGCAGTTCGGTTGAAATTCCTTCAAGTGCCTTGGCGGCGTCACTCAGACTATATCCTAGTGCCATCAGAGCCTCCAGAGCCTCATCTTTGCCCATGATATAATCCGACAATCCCATATTATTAACATCCACCCTGGTGGCATGGCCGACTTTATCCGACAAATCAACGACGACTCGATCGGCAGTCTTTTTACCGATACCACTAGCTTTTGAAATATATGCCGATTCGCCACTGGCTATCGCACTCCTGACCGATTCGCTATCGCCAAGTGAAAGTATCGCCATGGCTGCCTTTGGCCCCACGCCCTGCACGGTTATCAGAAGTTCAAAAAGTTTTTTTGCGACCAGGCTGGAAAACCCGAATAATTCCTGTGATTGCTCGCGGACGTGGTGGTATGTATAGAACTTTACGTCCGATTCAAGCATCGTGTTATCATAGTCATCGGCCGCCAACTGAACTTCATAACCTACGCCATGAACATCAACGATAACTGACGAGTTGAATTTCTCAACTACTAATCCTGAAACGTGTGAAATCATATTACCATTATAGCATCGGATACCTTATTACACTCGGGTCATCAGATAATGGGTAATTGCCGCCGCCAAGGCATCTGCGCAGTCGTCCGGTTTTGGCGCCTCTTTCAGTTTAAGTTGCTGCCTGACCATTTCCTGAACCTGTTTTTTGTCGGCTTTACCATACCCTGTGATGGTCTGTTTAATTTGCAGTGGCGTATATTCCGCAATCGACAGCCCAGCTTTGTGCCCAGTCAACATAGCCACGCCGCGGGCGTGCGCGACACTTATGGCAGTCGTCACGTTCTGGGCAAAATACAAATTTTCAATCGACATGACGTCGGGTTTGGTTTCAGCGATAACTTCGCTTAGTCCATCAAATATTTCCGCCAGCCTGTCGTACAGCGGTGTATGAGCCGGTGTTCTAATTACACCGGCGTCAACCATTTTCGTCTCGCCATGGTCAGCATCAATCACACCAAACCCCAATATACCGGTGCCAGGATCAATCCCAATGATTCTCATAACCCTATTGTAGCTCGTTAACCTCTATTTTCTAAATATACCGGAAATCTCGCGGCGCCACTCCCACAGTCCATAACCAAAGGCAGTCGCGCCAAGCCCAGTCAGCGACCAAAACATGACTGAATTATCGGTTTTTGACTCGGTCTGCTCGGGCGCGTAATCCGCCGTCGGCATGCTTTTTACTATATTGCGACAACGATTCGTTTCAGGATTTCTCTCTTGGCCAGGCTTGCACGGGGTCAGGGTGCTAACACCCAAGGTCGCGGTTATCGACCTGCAACGATTAGTAGCAGGGTTGCGCTCTTGACCTTCGGCGCACGGTATCAGTGAACTAACGTCCGAAACTATGCTGCGGCATCGGTTGGTTTCTTCGCTACGATATTGGCCCTCTTTGCATGGCAATAATGATGAGGTTGAGGTTGATATTAGTTTGCACCGATTGGTTTCCGGGTTTCTGTATTGGTTTGGTGCGCAAGGGACCAGATTACTACTTGCTTCCTCCGTGTCATTCGACTCAGTGGCTAGCGACGACAGGTTGGCACCACCTGGCGTGGGTTGGTTGGTATATTGCCAAGCCCCATCAATGACCGCCCAGGCCATCCCCTCGTCCGGATTTTCGTAAACCGGCGTGTCGTCAATAAACGAGTTGTCTATCGGTCGCAACCTTACACTACTGGTAGTATTAACCAGCGTAAATTTAATTTCGTTATTATAAAATGCCAGATATTGTTTGGCCGCGATTCGTGAACCAATCGGAAAACTATAAAAATGCGTATAATCAGAGCCCGTGTATAAAAAGTAGTAAGATAAACTGACGTCAGTATCATTCGGATTATAAATTTCAATATACTCATTACCACTATCGCTGCCAGCAGCGTTAGGTAACAGTTCGGTAATTTGCAGCGGCAACAGACCAAGTACACAACTACTATCAGCCCCACGCTTGAAACCATCAGGAATAGCCGTCTGAATATCCGGCAAGTTCGAACACTCGTCATGAGACACACAATCCCCATTAGCATTTAATTCCATGTCGTCCGGTAAAACCGGCTGTGGGCCACTGACATTTGGACAAACGTCTATCACGACCACTTGCTCTGTTAGGCCACTAGCCGGAACTACCAAAGAACCAGTTTTTTGAAAATCAGACATGTTGTCTGTATCAATCATCTGGTTTGACGATTCGGCGACGAACTGTCGCTGCAATGTTGATCCACCATCCAAGGCTGTCGACCACTCCACTCCGTCAACAACCACTCCGTTAGCATTGATTAGTGTTAGATTATCTTTGCCAGCCACAATTGAACCCGATGTTTTATTCGTAGTCACGTACACTACATCGGGCACATTGACAAGTTGCTTTGCAAAACTATCCGAACTAATCGTCGCGTATCTATAACTTGGCAGGTGTAGTGTCTCGTTGGCGGTGCTTGGTGTAAAACATGCAAACGAAATATTATTTTTATTGGCGAGGCACCAATTACTGATATCGACTTCGTGTCCACTGTTGTTATATATGGAGACAAATTCCTGGGTGGCGGCGCCCTCACCGTCCAGGGAGCCAGCTTGCACCTGCGCGATTACCATATCAGCGCTGATTGCATAGACCTGGGCGGTAAAGAATTCAAAAATAAATACGAACAATACAACTGACAAAATGGCACACAGCTTATGCATTGCCATATAATATGCTAATTCTAAGTTTAATTCAAGCTTTAATAATCAGTTTCAGATGTCGACAGTAATATCCGCATTGGTGTGTACGCTGACAACATCGTCCATATCGTCCAGTAGTTCCAACAGCCTGACTGCTTTATGGGCAGTTTCCGGATCGCTAATCTCTACCATCGAGTTCGGCACGTATTGCAACTCGGCACTTACAATCGTCAGCCCAGCCTCGGCGATGGCTGATCTGACTTTTGCCAAATCTTTTTGGTCAGTATAGACCGCCAGCTCGCCATCTTCTTCGGACGCGTCTTCGGCGCCAGCATCCAAAACCGTCAGCAAAGCGTCTTCGCCAGTTTCAGAAACTACAATAACGCCTTTTCTGGTGAATTGAAACATTACACTGCCAGCATCAGCGATACGTCCGCCGTTTTTTGACAAAACATTCCTAACATCCGGAAAAGTTCGGTTCTTGTTGTCGGTTGCCGTTTCGATAATAATACCTATTCCACCCGGGCCCATTCCCTCGTAAGTAATTTGCTCTAAGGCAGCCGCATTTTTGTCGCTGGCTCGATCAATTGCCCGCTGGATGTTAGCAGCCGGCATATTCACCTGTTTTGCCTTTTCAATAGCCATCGCCAGAGCTGAATTCATATTTGGATCGGACCCCGCGCGAGCAGCAATCGCAATCATATTCCCAATTTTGGTAAAAATAGCACCTCGCTTGGCGTCCTTGGCGCCCTTCTCGCGTTTAATAGTCGACCATTTACTGTGTCCGGACATGATGAAAAACTCCTATGAAAAATTCTTACTCTTATTATAACATTGGCGAAGCGCTATTCCGAGACGGTCAAGAGTTAGTGACGTCTACCATCACTTACATTTATCCCTACAGCACACTCTACGTGTGACATTTCATGTCAGCACGTGGCTTCGCCGTACGGCGAACGGCTCCCGCCCGTAGGGCGGGACAGTCTGTCGGAATAAAGTAAGTAATAGCAGACGTCAAAAAACTACTCAACCAGATTACTGTCGCGTAAATTATATTTCGTCACTCGCCACATGTATACACAAGCGGCGATTATCAGCCCGTAAAAAATTGCGGCAAATACCCACGATAGACTAATTTTGCTTATAGCCCAAGGCAGACTGGCAAACAGCTCGGTGACTTTTATCATATAGTGCAGCAGCCAGTAGGCAGGCAGTCCCACGACCGCTGCCAGGCCTGGCAGTATCAATCCGGCGAGTCCGGCAATGAATGTCAGCAACATGGCGAAGGGGACTAGTGGCAGGACCAATATATTAGCGACCAGCGCCACGTTGGACAACTGTCCAAACGCCATGATTAATATTGGCGCCGTTACTATTTGGGCCGATATGGTTTCTCCGAAAATCTGCGCGATAGTGCCTGGCTTTTTTTTACCAAAGAAATACCGCTGTGCCAGCGGTGCCAATATCATAACTCCCGCAAAGGCGGCAAACGACAACTGCCAACCCAAATCGCCCCAGGCGTAACTGGGGTTTATCATGACGGTCAAGGCAACCGCAATTGACAGCAGGACTAATGGATGGAATTTTCGTCCATAATACCAGGCCGTTAAACTAAGACCCGTGACGATTCCCGCCCTCATCATACTAGGACTGGCACCGGTCACGGCGATAAAACACACTATAGTGATGGCAGCCGATAGCGCCGCCAAGTATTTCGAAATTTTGGCAAATATTCTGCGTGTAAAACGGACCAACACGGTCAGGTTATATCCGCTGGCAACCACGACATGGGTCAACCCGGCAAACTGCAATGCCAAAACAAGGTCCGCCGGTAAAGCTCGCCTTTGACCAACCAGATAACCTATCCCCAGACTTGCCTCGGGATCAGGTATCCCCTTTTTAATAGAATCGGAAAACTTGTCACGCGCAACCCTAGCGATATCGCCCGGTTGTGGATGAATGATCTTCTGGATATTTGCGCGATAAATCGTTCCCGGGAATGTACCAAAACCCTTATTTAAAACACCTGACAAAACAATGAAATCACCCCTTTTAATATCTGCCGGACTGGCCGTCACCCACAAAGTACCTGGCAGTTTCTTCTTTTCAATTGCCAGATTCTTCAACCTAATTACGATTTGGTTAGACTGCGAAGTGTCGACGTCTTCACTCACTTGCCCTGTTGTATTCACATTGTAACCATAATAGGGCTGAAATTCACGCAAACTGCTTTGCATAAATCCGCCTCTGATTAATCCTATTGTCATCGCGCTAATAATCAAAAATGGTAATAAATAAACACGCCTGCTTAGTAGTGCCCCTATAAAAACGAGGCACGACGAGCATAAACCGACCGCCAACAAGTCCCAAGGAAAGCTAATATACCTGGCCAAAACTACACCGATAAAAACCCCTATACATCCCATAGCAATCAGCCAAGACGTATGTATTTTTCGCCTAAGAACCCACCAATTCATTAAATTAAGTATAACAAAAGCTTAAATTATACTGTAGTAAATATGTTTATAAATCCATTATTTCATAATTTAACCGGCCGGGTTGATTGTGAAATAAATTTGAAAACCAGTGAGACTATCGCTCGCTTTGCTCGCTCCTCCGCTTGCTTATGAAAAAATGTTCGCCGGACGGCGAAACACTTTTTCATTTCGCTGCACTTCGCGACTCACGACTATTTTATTTTGTTTTACAAAATAAAATAGTCGTGAACTCAAAGCTCAACGGATACGTTCAAATTAAAATACCTATCGCAAGGATAGATATTTTAATTTGGAGGGCCCAGTGAGACTTGAACTCACGACACCCTGCTTAAAAGGCAGGTGCTCTAACCGGCTGAGCTATGGGCCCATTTATAGATAATCGTAACCACGTCATTCGACATGGCTACAGTAACTAACGTCACTGTAGAAATGTACCATTAATAGGGGTGATTTGTCAATGTTTGTGACGACCGTGATGACCTTCATGTAAATGTTTTGAACCTTGCAGTACTACATCAACGATGGCCGCAATCAGCCCCAGGCTGATTATTATCTGTCGATTAGCCACGAACCAATTACTGGCGATCACCTCTGGGCCGCTTAGAGTAAATGTGTGCGACAACGGCTCAAACAAAAACGCAACAGCCAACACCGCAAAAAGAATCGAGCCGACTACCCTACCCACCATAGTTTTATATTTGCCACCATAAAATAGCAACAACGCAATCGACGGCAGCAATATGATAACAGAGGATACGACCGCCGTTGTGTACGGACTATCTGGAACGTTAAAGAGTCCAGCTACCAAACCGCCGTCATATAACCAAAATCCGCTTAAAATTGAGCCGGCCGCCAGGCCCAGTCCCAGTATGCCGAATCTGCGCTTGGTAAAAAACGAAGCGGCGAACAATGTCGCAATGACTATGATATATATAATTGCACTACTCATTATTTCACCCTGCTTTCGTCAATTTGAAACACTGCTACATCACCAATTTTTATAACTTCTTCATCTACCGTTCCGGCTGGCAGCTCAATAATATATCTAGCCGGGGTTTTCGGCTGATGTTTCACCTTGGTCGACTCGTCAAATGGAATATTCTTGACGGTTGTCGTCACTTTTCTATCCTTGTCCAACCAAACCACATCTATTGGGAAGTTCATGTCTTTCATCCAAATTTCCCACATGCCATCACTCGGAAAAGCCATCAACAAGGCCTCGTCCGGATTAATATCCTTCGTACCAGCCAATCCCTTGCTGCGAGCGTTGTCTGTCAGTGCCAGCTTTGCCTTGAATACCCCTCCACCCAGCCATAAATCAGTCGGTCGAGTAATTAGGTTGGGTATAATATACAACAAAAATGTCGTCCCAATCAACAACAGAACACCAGAAATTATCAAAGTCGTACTGAGGTTGCCGGAAAGATAGCGCTTATTAAACACCATAAGCACATTATACATCAGGGTTCAAATTAGGCGCCGACTTTATCCTTTTTATTGCGCCGTTTAGCGTTTATCTCGACGTATTCTATTATCTTGGTAGCAACGTCACGTTTGGTAATAAGTTCGGGTGTCTTGATACTAGCACTTGAATTAACCTCTAATACCAGCGGTCCACGCGACGACCTCATCATATCAACACCACAAATCGGTAGCCCCATAGCTTTGGCGGCTCTGACGGCCGTCTTTTTTTCCTCATCAGTCATTTTGACAGACTGTCCGAAACCGCCCTGATGGGTGTTGCTACGAAAGTCATCATCCAGGCTCTGGCGCTTTATGCTGGCAACCACGCGACTGCCAACAACCAGCGCCCTTATATCTTCGCCGGCTGACTCTTGTACAAATTCCTGAACTAAAAAGTTCACGCCTTCGACATAAAATGCCTGCATCACGGCCTTGGCGGCCTTTGGTGTTTCGGCCAAGACAACACCGTTTCCATGCGTCCCGCGCGCAACCTTGATAATCAGCGGCGTTCCGCCAGCCAGGCTGACGACATCCTCGAAGTTAGCGGTCTCACGGGCAAAGACGGTCCGTGGGATCGCTACGCCGGCTTTGGCCAAAATCTGATAAGCCCGCAATTTGTCGCGCGAACGCGTAATCGCGATGCTACTGGCCGTGGTGTACGACCCCTGGCTCTCGAATTGGCGAACGACTGCCGTTCCATATTTTGTGTAGCTTTGAGCAATCCGTGGAATTATAGCATCATAATGACCCAATGTTCTGCCCTTATACCTAATTACCAACTTTTCTTTTTCAACGGAAATATAACACTTGGCATAGTTGATGATTTTGACATCATGGCCACGCGCTAAAGCGACTTCCTTGAGTCGTTTGGTCGTATAATTGGCGGCACCTTTTGATAAAATTGCAATATTCATACCTAAGCCTCCTTGGATAGTTTAATAATTTCTTCTTTCAGGGCGGCTTTCCTGGCTTTTTCCTCAGCGACCAGAGGGCTTCCCTTTGTCACGTCGACGAGGAATTTATGTCTAAGCAAGCTACGGCCAATCAGTATTGGGTATAGTTTAGAACTTCTATCGGCCAGTGTAAAGGTGCCGTTGATAAGCTTGCCCTTAACTGAAATTTTCAGTTTTACCTTGTACCTGACCTCCCGATGACCAAAAGAGCTCGATACTCGGGTAACCGTGTAGCTATTCGGTGAAAATACGTGTTTTTCACCGGTGTAATCTTTGGACTCCGGACCAAAGAAAACGACTTCCAACGTGTCGCCTTTTTTCTTGACACTATGCGCCCATATGCTGCTGGCATCCGCCCCGGTATCGATTTTAGCGGGCACTTTAACGGCCGAAAGCTGAGGCAAATCAACCTTTTCGGCACGACCAATAAGCGCAAGTTGTTTCATTCTAAAATCATAACATAAATTTGCTACATTTGCAATGCTATTTAATCTGTTATAATACACAGTATATGGAATTAGCAAAACAGGTCTACGACTATTACCTGAATAACCTGAGTCGATTGGACGACGATAAAACATTCCATTTTGCGTCTCGCATGGCAGCGTGGACAGGTGATCCACGCGCACTGGATTTAATGAAAAAATCTCGTGACTACATCGTTCAGCCGGACAATGATTTAAAAGATGTCATAGCAGAATTAGTTAATCGTCCGCAAACCGGCAGGCGAAACGCACACGAACTGCGTCAACCCTTCTTCGATAAATACCCGAGGCTTTATGGCGCCCACCTTGCCCTTTTCCGCGTTCGACACCTAGAATCCGCCTATGGAATTGATGCCAGACCGGCTTTGTTCGCTTCGATATCGGAATCTGAACTTAAAGAGCTCGAAGAGGCTTTGATTAATGACGATGAAGCCTTGAAGATTCTTTCGACATTCGCAATTAATTACTGTTACCTGTTAGAGCGCGTGATTGAGAAAAACGAGCAAGCCTTACCCATAGAACGCTTCCTTGACATCGGCAACATGTACGACACCAGTCAAATTGAGAACCTGCAGCTGCTGATATATCTATATACGCATTGCATAATCGGCGAATCCAATTTTTACACCCGTAAAATCGATGAAGAAAAGCTACCGATTTATAGGCACATGTTATCCCGTTTAGAGCCTTTAGTTGACGGCGATTACGACAAGATAAACCTGGACAACAAACTGGAATTTTTGGTTTGTGCCAGGATCTGTAAATTCGAATCAAGCTTATTCGATAGGGTCTACGAGGAATGTGAAAAATCTATTAGCCCGGACGGCATGTTTGTCATCGACATTCATAATCAGAACGTCCAAGCTGATCGCAATGACTTTTTGCGCTCGGAACATCGCAACGTGCTGTTCATTATGAGCACGACCGAATACGATCCGCACTCAATCCTGGTCGGATAATTCCTTTAGCAATTTTCCAACTAATTCTTCTTTTTTATCCAAAAACGCTCCCGTCATCAATTGAGGCTGTGAATTAACCTCCAAAAAGAAGAATTCGCTGGTATTTTTATCTGAAAAAACGTCGATGCCGGCAATAGTCATCCCGTAATAGTCAGTGATTTTCTTGACGTCACGCATTATTCCCTCTGGAATTACGTCATTATCGACTAGCTCAGCCTGCCCTCCCTGTGAAGTGTTATTCAGGTGACTGTCGCCTACTGCCGAGCGGCGGATTACCAAAGTATCATTTCCGATTACTAATATACGATAGTCGCAATCGTTTGGTACGAACCTTTGTAAAACGAATTTTTTGCCTGGAGTTTTGGCTAAAATCGATCTTACTTCGTCCATATCACGAACCATGTGATTATCATTACCGTGACTGCCGTGAATGGCCTTCATGACACACGGAAATAACCAGTTCAAATCAGCCTTCGTCAGTGCCGCGTCATTTACTAACAAGGTCTTGGCAACCGGAACGCTTAACTTATGGAAATTTACAGCTTGCAGTAACTTGGATGAATCGCGTACATTGCTGTAATCGTTGATGACCGGGATATTATGAATATTTGCATATTCGTTAATCGCCGCGACCACGTCCATATTATCTCTCAGCGCATCGCCTCTGATAAATATCGCTTGATAACTGTTTATATCACAATCATTCTTGGTATCATAAATCGAAAACTCACCATCACCGACAGTAATAATCAAGTCATCAAACAGACTGGTTCCGATGCTCGCTTCAACCGAAGCGGTTTTGGCGCTTTTATCAAAAAAATCGACATACTTTTGGTAATAGTCCCTAACCGTTTCGTCGGGCTTAACCTTTGCTTTACCGATAATCAATATACTCACTAGTTACTCCCTTCTAAAACAAGCCGTGTTTTTTGCTGCCTTCGAACTCTTCCATAAGCTCGCGTTGCTTTTTGGATAATTTGGTTGGCGTATCGACGATAATGCTGACTATATGTGGACCACGGTTTTTATTGGCCAGGTGTGGTACGCCGTGACCAGACAATTTGAAGTCGGTACCGGATTGAGTGCCGGCTGGAACCTTCATCCTGATTGGCCCGTCGACGGTGTCAACGTCAACCTCGGTGCCAAGGGTAGCTTCAACCATTGAAATATGCTGTTCGGATAATATGATAAAACCTTCACGAGTGAATTTTTTGTGGGCGCTGACACGAATATGAACATACAAATCGCCTTTTTCGCCCTTGCCAATAGCTTCACCGTAACCATTTAGGCGAATCGTGGCACCATCATCAATTCCAGCCGGAACCTTGAGATTAATGGTCTTTTTACGACGCTCGGTGCCTTTGCCACGACAGACGCTGCAGACTTTTTCGGGAACCTTGCCGCTGCCACCACACGTATCACAAGTGACGGTTTGCTGAATTGGGCCAAAAATCGTGTTCACGGCGCGGTTGATTTGACCGGCACCTTGGCAGGTGGGACAGGTTTTCATATCATAACCAGGCTCGACCGTCGTGCCGTGACAATGCGAACATTCATCGTTCATTTCAATTTGAATTTTTTCCTCGACTCCAAAGATCGCCTCTTCGAATGTCAGTCGCATCGAGACCTCGACGTCTTTACCTCGCCTAGGCCCCTGACTGCGTCCACCACCGCCAAAGAATTGACCGAATATATCGCCCAGGCCACCATCACCAAAATCGAAATTGATATTTTGACCATTAAAACCACCGAACCCTCCACTAAATGGGTTGCCGCCAGCTGCACCGCCACCACCATTACCACCGACACCAGCATGGCCGAACTGATCATAACGTTGGCGTTTTTGACTATCTTTTAAAACTTCATAGGCTTCACTAACCTCTTTGAATTTGGCTTCATCGCCACCCTCTTTGTCGGGATGATATTTTACTGCCGCACGGCGATAAGCCTTCTTAATTTCATCATCAGAAGCATTTTTACCAACACCTAGAATTTCATAATAATCTCTTTTAGTCATTGGTACTATTGTATATAATTAGCACTCTTATTTCAAGAGTGCTAATTATAAGTATATTTCCATTGAAGAGGCGGCCGGGGTTACCCCCGACCGCTCCCTCATTACGCCTGCCGGTGCGCACGCTTGGCCTCGGAAAAGGTTGCATGATAGTCGTACCCTGACGCTATGGTCAACAGGATGGCAGCCGAAACTGCCAAAACCACAAGCATCTGCTGCAAGCTGCCCGAAGCTGCCGGCAGGAAGAATATCAGCACGCCGATCATGACACACTGCGCAACGGTCTTGACTTTGCCACCTTGCTGTACCGCCAGGTCGCCAATACCATCGCTGGCCGAACGATGCCGGAGGTAAAGCACATAGACTTCACGGGTAGCGATAATCACCGTTACCCCCCAAACCCATGGGTGGACGAAACTGAGGCATACCAGCGCAACGACGATGAGCACCTTGTCGGCGAACTGATCCAGCCAAGCGCCAAAAGGCGTGACGTTGTCAGTACGCCTAGCGACGTAGCCGTCAAGCTTGTCGGTAGAGGCAAGCAGAACGAACAAGAACGTCGCCGTCAGTTGCTGCCAGCTGTACCTGTCGTGATTACATAGGTACAAAATCCCTGGCAGGAAGCCAACCACCAACCGAATCTCGGTAATCAGATTGGGCCACCTAGCCCCGTCCTTCTTGAACTCGCGCCAGAGCCAGGATACACCCATTGTCCAACCTTTCCGCGTCTGTTTTGGCAGAGAGTATGTAATGAGGTTCGATTAGCCGCCTGAATTAGGCGACGTATCTGCACTTATTATACATATAAAACAATGTATTTCAAGTTTATGCAAAAGTATAAAACTTATTACCGTGCGCAAAGACGGAGCGCTGAAACCTGCTTCGTTTCAGAAGACTGTGACCCGCCCGTAGGCGGGCTCAGCCGAACGCCACAGGCTAGCCAAAGGCTACCTGTAGAGTGTGCTGATGGAATGAAGCAAGTTTCAGCGACTCAAGTTTAAACTTTATTTTTTATCTTTTTCGTCGACGACTTCGCCTTCGACCGGTTCGTCACCCTTGTCATCAGGCTTCTTCTCGTCGCCCTCTGACTTGGATGATTCCTCAGCCTGCGCCTTATACATCTTGGCGCCAACCGGCATAATAGCATCGTTGAGCGCTTTGGCGGCATTCATCAGCTCTTCGCTATCTTCGCTGGACTGATGCTTTTTGGCTTCTTCGACGGCGTCAGTGATAACTTTTTTATCATCATCGCTGATTTTGTCCTTGAATTCATCCGGCATCTTTTCAGCAGCATAAATCGCACTTTCCAGTTGATTACGTGCATCGATTACTTCGCGCTTTTTCTTGTCTTCGTCGGCGTGCGATTCGGCTTCTTTTTGCGCCTTTTCAATATCATCCTTTGACAAGTTACCACTGTTGGAAATCGTGATACTTTGTTCTTTGCCGGTTCCTTTGTCCTTGGCACTGACGTGCAAGATTCCGTTGGCGTCGATGTTAAAGGTAACCTCGATTTGCGGCACACCACGCGGTGCTGGCGCGATGCCATCCAACGTAAATCGGCCTAATGATTTGTTGTCAGCGGCCATTTCTCGTTCACCTTGAGTTACATGGATCTCGACTTGTGGTTGCCCGTCGGATGCAGTCGAGAAGATTTCGGACTTGGACGTAGGAATAGTGGTGTTTCGCTCAATCAGTTTGGTTGCGACACCGCCCATAGTCTCGATTCCGAGTGAAAGCGGCGTAACATCCAACAGCAATACATCCTTGACGTCACCAGCCAACACTCCGCCTTGAATAGCCGCACCCATAGCGACTACTTCATCCGGGTTAACGCCCTTCAGCGGATCTTTACCGAACAGCTCTTTGACTTTTTCGACGACGATTGGCATACGGGTCATACCGCCGACCAGGACGATCTCATCGATGTCGCTGGCTTTTAGTTTAGCGTCTTTTAGCGCTTTGTTAACCGGGTCGGCCAAGCGATCGATCAAGTCCTTGATGAGTTCTTCCAGTTTCGATCGGGTTAGTTTGTATTCAAAGTGTTTTGGACCATCGGCATCAGCTGTCAGGAATGGCAGGTTGATTTCAGTCTCTTTGACCGTTGAAAGTTCTTTCTTTGCCTTTTCAGCCTCGTCCTTTAGGCGCTGCATGGCAGCCTTGTCATCTTTTAGGTCAACCCCTTCGTTTTGTTTGAAAACATCTAAAAAGTGGTTGACAATGCGATTATCAAAATCCTCACCACCCAGGTGTGTGTCACCGTTGGTTGACTTTACTTCAAAGACGCCGTCGCCCAGCTCTAGAACCGAGACATCAAACGTACCGCCACCAAGGTCGAATACTACGATTTTTTCCTCTTTTTTACTATCCAAACCATAGGCCAAGGCAGCTGCAGTTGGCTCGTTAATGATACGCTTGACCTCCAGGCCGGCAATTTTACCGGCATCTTTGGTCGCTTGTCGCTGTGAATCGTTAAAGTACGCCGGAACCGTAATTACGGCTTCGGTGACTTTTTCACCAAAGTAACTCTCGGCGTCGGCCTTCATTTTTGACAGAGTCATAGCCGATACTTCTTCTGGCGTGTAGTCTTTGCCGTCCATCTTGACGGCCACGCCGGCGCCCTTTTTGACGATTTCATAAGGCATGATCTTGATATCGCGCTGAACTTCTTCGTCGTCGAATTTGCGACCAATCAGGCGCTTGATACCGTACACGGTGTTTCTCGGGTTGGTTACGCGCTGCCTTTGCGCTACCTGGCCAACCAGTCGTTCACCTTTTTTGTTAATAGCAACGACACTAGGCGTAGTCCGATTGCCCTCGCTGTTTGCAATCACGTCTGCCTTTCCACCGGTCATATATGCGACTGCGCTATTAGTCGTACCCAGGTCGATTCCAATAATTTTACCCATCTATTATTCTCCTTTTTATAAATATCTTATACCTATGCAACCTAGCACTCACGGTGTTCGATTGCCAATGTGTACATTATATATGGATTAGCACTCACATGTCAAGAGTGCTAATTGACTATTTTTTGATATATTTTTCAGTTCTGTGTGCCAGTTCAGCGGCTTCGTTCGTTAGAATTATCAGGATTGGTTTGCTGGCTTGAGAAGCTATGTTGGTAATTTTTTTAGGTTCAAACGCATCGTTATTGGCCTCGTTACTGATGTCAAACCCCAAATAACTTAACTTGCTAATAATCCTAGACCTAATGATTGACGACCTTTCGCCGACGGTTCCGGTAAATACCAGACAGTTGACGCCGTCCATAGCGGCCGCCATCTGGCCAATTGCCAGCTGGATACGGTACACAAATATATCTAGTGCCAGTTTTGCCCTATCGTCGCCCTTCGATTCCCTTTCTATTAATTGGCGAATGTCATCTGAACTACCGCTGACCCCTAAAAGCCCGCTTTTTCTAAAAAGGAATTCCTCTAGTTCACTTGGCGATATCCCCAGATCTCTTTTTAGCGCCAATGCGGCCGAAACGTCGATACTACCACTGCGAGTTGCCATCATTACGCCCTCCAATGGCGAATAGCCCATAGTGGTTTCAACGCTTTTTCCATCATGGACGGCCGTGACACTGCAGCCACTACCTAAATGACAAATGATTGTCTTTGGCAACAAAATATCCTGCTTTTTTAATTTGTCAACAATTGATTGGGTTGAAACTCCATGAAAACCATATCTTTCAATTTCCAACTTGTCCGCTAGTTTTTTGTCGATACCATAATATCGAGCCTTGTCCGGTTTGGAGGCGTGAAAAGCGCTGTCGGAAATAGCCACGATCGGCGTATCCGGAAAGCGTATTCGCAGTTGTTTAATCTCTCTTAATGCCGTCTTAATATGTAGTGGCGACTCGCGACTCAGGTCTTCTAACACCGAAATAACCTCGTCGGTAATTATTTCATCATGAATAAATCGACGACTAGGCGCGACTATACGAATACCGATTGCGTCAATCTTGTCATCTTTGGCTATAACCTTGTAGGCATGCAGTAGTGGCAGTGTACGGTGTGGCGCGTTCGCCAAGTTGCCATCGTCATATTTTTCAGAATACTTCTGACCCTCGTGCTCTAAATTACCAACCACTTTCCCATCGACTAATTCAAAATGCAAGTCAGCCTTTTTTTCGCCACCAATAAAAAGGGCATATTTGCGACTAGCACTGCCCGGATTAACTATAAAAACAAGAGATTTATTTGCCATGGTGTCAATATAATAATACCATGACGCTTGTGGTTTTAACCGGATTTATCACCACGCTCTTTCAGCTCGTACCCCTCCCGTCAACGTAATAAACAATAGCCCCTGGGATTACGCGAAAAAATAATTCATTTCTATCACTTGTTGCCTGCGGAACGACCCGTAAAGGGATCGCTCTCACACCCTTTTGTGGGGTTCGAGTAGTCCTCGCCAAGCAATGGATAGAAATAAGTAATTTAACGGTAACCCAACAGGCTATCTTATTATTACGATGACGTAAGTGGCTCTTGGCAACGCATTAATTAAGCACGGAAGAGCAGGTGACTCGTTATCGCAGCAACAAGATAACCTAGCGAGTTGCCGCAAAATTGAGGTCGATTGTTCGTTGCTATCCGAGTATGTTTGATTCGCCGTACGGCGAAGAGTTACGCAGGATACAAAGAAGAATCGACCGAAATCTTAGCGCGAAATGAGGTTGGTTGTCTTTTGTTGGGATTACGGGTCATCCGTTTCGTGGAGCTATTTTCGAGTGATTATTTATTCAGCGCGACCAATGCAATCAAATCGTTCTTTGGCAGTTTCAGCCGCTAGTCTAATCTCCTCTAAATTAAAGCCGGCTTTAGAAGCGACTTCAATTATATACCCGCGTCTCTTGTCACGTTCGTCTGGTGTTATTAAACCTTCGTCCAAGTCTGCGCATACATCTTGAAACTGGGCGATTATATCTTCGTACTGTCTTCCTTTAAATTCGGCCGAAGCATTAATTAACTCACCCACTTCAATTCTCCTTCATATTGTTTTATTGATGACACGTTTATTTTCTGGTGACTTTGACCATTGAATGACGGATTGGTTGGCCGTTTAATGTATAGCCTGGCTGCATTTCTTCGGCGATGACTTCTTCGCCGGACGGCGAATCGCCCTCGGCATTTTCATCAAAAAGTATTGCGTCGTGTAGATTGGGATTAAATGGCGTACCAGGTTTGGCTTCAATCCTCTTTAGGTTCAGTTCGTCTAATAATTTTTCTAGGTTTTTGACCAATCCCTCAATCCCTTGCACCCAGGTATTGTCCTTGAGTTCAGTAGGTATGTGAACTATAGCCCTCTCGATATTGTCGATAACAGGTAAAAGTTTTAGAATGGCACTTGCCTGGCCGGCCTCGCGGGCCGCGGTTTTTTCTTTGTCGCTACGCTTTACGTAATTTTCAAAATCAGCCCTGGTTCGCAGCAAATCATCAGTTAACTCACCTAGTTTTTGAGTTAATTGCGTTTCTTGCTTTGGTCTTTTCGATTTATCTGTCATCTCTTACCCTTCTTTGCTATTTCTACCATATACTACCTACCAACTACCACCTACTAATTATAATATTTCCTCTAGCATAGCCCCGGCATGTTTGACTAGGCGCATTACTTTTCCGTAATTTTGCCTGGTCGAACCCAGCACACCAATGTAACTGCGGTTACTATACGGCGAACAGTACCTGCTAATAATCAGACTGACCCCGCTGTTGCGCCCAATCGGATTTTCGGATCCGATAAATACGTTCAAGGGCTCATTTGGTGCAGTCTCACGCAGCCATGGCTCGAGGTTATCTAGTAATCTGGCAACCGCCTGGGCGTTAACAGTATCGGCAAACTCAGGTTGAGAAAATAGATTTCCCATACCGTTCATATAAAGCTCGTCACCAATCGTAGCGATACCTAAGTTGTGGGTTAATTCAACCAAACTATCGACTGCGCTACGAATTGCCCTATCGGCGTGATCGCTCTGTGTATTGACCCTGGCTTCAATCGCTTTCGCACTGCGATCGAATCCTGGCAAAAGCTTGTCCTCGGTTGGTGTGTCATTAAGGGCATTAACATAATATCGATAACCCTTGTCAGTCGGGATGCGCCCAGCG